>Ga0209092_10003673_pt1 | contig 13154 bp, 13 predicted proteins | sample FraStrMetagenome_FD_187446 | JGI IMG/M metagenome (GOLD analysis project Ga0209092, IMG submission 187446) | Marine eukaryotic phytoplankton communities from Arctic Ocean - Fram Strait ARC3M Metagenome (SPAdes) (version 2) | ecosystem: Environmental > Aquatic > Marine > Oceanic | place: Fram...
TACGTACCAGAGTTTATGTTTGTTTGGTGTTTCCTCACTGTGCTAGAGGGCCTAGAGAGAGAGAGTTTCACCAGGCTAATCTTGAAGTATAAATACCAATTCTATCATTTTATTCATACACATAAAAATTCTTAAGAAAACCATCAATCAATAAAGAAATTTATACGGATCATTCTACTATTTTTCGAAAATACCTATTATATTTAAATTCACCAAATCTAAATGAAAATATGATTTCGAGAAATCATAGAGCCTTTCATCGAAAATCAAATCTAGCCGAAACCACCGCAGAAAAATGAGTTCTAAAGGTGATAAGAATGCACCAGACCAACGGCATTCTGGAAAGGCAAGTCAAAGTCATCAAATAGGAGACGAATTAGCTGGTAGGCGAGGCTCTGGAAAAACTCATAGACGTTGGGGTGGTCGTCGAGCTTCAGGGAAGTCTCGCCGAAATTCTATCAGAATAAAGAGGCTTTCGATTAAAGGGGCTGAAATAGAGAAGGAATATGAAAGAGAAGTTCTTCAAATGGCATCAGATATTGTTCATGAAAGGACTCAAACCTGGAATTTTGCTCGTGACAGCAGTGGCTCTGAACATAATCTTCCTCGATTTCATCTGTCAGGTGAGTATGGAAATATGGAGACAGTACAATAGAGAGTGTTTCGACAATAACTCATATTTTCTTTCCATTTTTAAAAGAACTTGAACTTGGGCGAATGCTAGGAAGAGGTGGTTTTTGCATTGTAAAAGAAATTGAATCTGTGCAGCTTTCTGATGAAATATGTGACGATACCGCAGCAAGTACCAAAAATGCAAGTTCACTCTACGATAGATCATATATTGCATCTAGTTACACTCTTGATGGCGGCGCTCGCTTTTGTGTGAAGAAACTTAGTAACGAAACGTGCGAGCAGAAGGAGCGATATTTGAAAGGCCTCGTCGATTTAGCGACAGAGCTACAGATTCTAACTGTTTTGAAACATCCTAACATTATAAGAACGTGGGGTAAATCTCAAGGGGACTTGATTCAGAAAGATATATTTATTATCATTGATAAGTTGTGTGATACAATGAAAGCACGTCTAATAAAATGGAAATTAGATGCAGATAAACCATGGAATAGAATGATGAAAAAAAAGTCTAAAAAGCTTTACGCAGATCGTGTCGTCGTTGCTCATCATTTATCATCGGCTTTCAAATATATTCACTCGAAAAGGTATGTGTTGAATAGTAATAAAGTATTCCTTTTGGTGTATATGGTAACTCAGTTCCAGTTGGAAGTGGAAAATTATGCTTGAACTTCCCAAACTGATTTCCTCTTATTTTTCAGAATCATATACAGAGATCTAAAACCAGAAAATATAGGCTTTGATGTAAAAGGAGATGTCAAATTGTTCGATTTCGGGCTTGCAAAAGAGCTTCCATGTACTGGAGATGATAGCGAAAACACTTTATATAAGCTATCTAGAAAGACAGGTTCGGTTCTTTTCATGGCACCAGAAGTGATGCTTGGGAAGCCATACAACCAAAAAGTGGATGTGTATTCTTTCAGTATTCTTCTTTGGGAGATGCTGACCTTGAAGATCCCATTCGCAGGTTATAGTGTAAGCATGCATCGAAAAAAGGTTGCCGAGTCTGGTGAACGTCCTAAAATTCCTGATAAATTGTCTTCAAACATCAAAGGACTTTTGAGTAAGTGTTGGAGTGAAAAGATAGAGGAACGATTATATTTTGAAGAAATAAATGCTCTTTTAGCTTCTGAAGTCTCAAAAGAAGTGTAATTTTTTTACATCTTTGCACATTGCTGATAAGCTCAAGTGTCTAAAAGATTATAACATTTAAGATAGTTTTTGTTTGTGAACCTTTTTAAATGACATGCATGACAAGCTTGGTTGTAAGTGAATTGTAAATTCCCACCGTGATGAAATACTATTCTTGCTGTTTTATCTGTGATAAATTGTTTCGCACTCGAGATTGTATGAACTTCAACAATTGATAAATGCAAAAGTATAATATTCATCAGCCAACATGGAATATTCGAGGGCAACAAAACAATGCCTGACAATGAATGCTTCATCTATTTCAAATGCAATCTTCATTAGACCCCTTTCACAAATATTGATGTTATCATTTAAGCTTGAAAAGTTTTTTCCTGAGGGACTTGACTTAGTTTTCACTTGGATTATTATTTTGAAAGTTTTGATACTTGTAAGAAGATTAGTGGAAGGTTCCGGTCATCCAAACAAATTTTGCCATGTGGATTAAATATTAGAATAGTGATGATAATGTTTTACGTTTCGAGATGAAGCACAATGATGAAACGAAAATACTGAACACCTTGTTTTGGTCAGCCTTTGGAAGCTGCTATAGTCCCCCAGATTCTTGTAAGTTGAATATTTTCCTATAAGTGACTTCCATATCTCCTCATATTATATCTATCGGATATGAGAGTGAATCTTGAAGAGATAAATCCTTACCAATACTGCATTTGATTGCGTGTTTGAACGCCAGTGCCATCTCTGTTGAATTGAACATTTGTCGAGAGTATCAAACAAAACATTGTCCACAAATCACTGGACGATTGGTGTTTATTTTAGATTGTATATATTTTTTCACTTGCAAATGTATTGTGAAAAGGCTACTTCATTTTGACTCAGTTCAAATTGAAATCCTATCTGATAAACATGTATGATGTAGGAAAATAGCTACTCTATTTTGTATCTATGTTTATAAAATGAATAAAAAACTCAATAGATGGATATCTTTGTAAATGATTCAACAACAACAACAAAATGAATAAAAATGGGAAGTCCATCAAAAATGTCCCGTAGGATAAACTTGAAGTTGGCTTACATACATCAAGAGAGCAAAGTCTTTTTCTTTAGAAAAAGCATAAGAATTGTTCTGGAAACGGATGGAGTGCATGACTACTAATGAAGGATGAATAATGTGAGAGGAAAAAAACAGAATGTCTCATGACTTACGGTGACACCAATGGTGTTAAGACCGTTTCATCGTTCAGAACATACGCACGTCTACGAAACACAAACTCGTGATTGATTTGTTAGAAACATCCTTTATACAAACAAACATATTTTAATGTAGGCGTAGTTGAAGAATAGAATCAATGTCTTTGCCTTCCTTGTAACAAACAGCATTATAAATAGTATATCCGTAGAAGTGACGTAATGCCGAATTTTTTAATAGGGGAATAGGAAGTGTACTTAGGGTCTTTACTAACATTTCCAGCGCACATAGGAATATATGAATAAAGGAATATAGCTAGCTGATCCAAACATGACAAAAAAGGAGATTTTGCAATTATTCCCCACAATCATAGTCCCGACATAACTACAACAATTATTCTATTATCAAAAACGAATAAGAACTTTGTTCAGCTTGATTCCACTGCTGTACTAACTATAGAGTACTTATGACCTCCAAAACACTCAAGGTACTATATTGTGTTGATTGATAATGGCACTTACGTCATATCCATATAGTCGCTCGGAAGAATGCTCATGGCAACCAGAGGAAGTTGCTCGGAAACTTCTCGAATTGGCGTCCGATTTGAACATAAAGTCTTCCACGATTGTGACATCGAGTATCACGAATGCAAATGGCACATCGACTAACACCACGACAACGACAAGAACTATTGGGAATATTAATATTGGTAATTCCGAATCGAATGAATCTTCAAGTGTGTCATCCCACAGCAACAATGATGGTAGCATTCTACTATCAAGAGGTTGGTCATCCTCTCAAATTCGATTGTTACGAAAAATGTATGGCAAAAACAAATTAGGAGAAAGTGATGACGATGATGATGATGACGATCAATCTAGCTTGAGTCGAAGCAATCTCTTTCGCAAAAAACTTTTATCAACACCTCCTTTGAACAGCATTAAACCCATTTGTGAAAGTTTTGCATCTCAACTGAAAGAACCTCTTATTCTCATGCTGCTAGTCTCTGCAGGTTTATCAATTCTACTAGGAAATTCCTCGGATGCTATTTCCATATCGATTGCCTTGATCATAGTTTCGTTAGTTGCTGCTATTCAGGAATACAAAAGTGAACAGGCTCTCGAAAAGTTACATGATTTGGTAGCAGACACGTGCACTGTCATTCGAGATGGTATGGTCATGGATCACTTTCTAACTCAGGATCTAGTCGTAGGAGATTTGATTGTGTTGAGTACTGGTGATCGCGTTCCGGCAGACTGCCGTTTGGTAGATGCCATCGAATTGTCCCTGGATGAATCGAGTTTAACAGGAGAAAATCATCCCATGAAAAAAATGTCCAAAGCCATTAACAATTATGGCACTGCCGCTTTGACAGATCAAAAAAATATTGCCTTTATGGGCACCTTAGTTGTGAATGGTCGTGGTAGAGCATTGGTGGTAGCTGTAGGAGAACGTACTGAATTTGGAAAAGTACACAAAGAATTATCTCAAGTAGAAGAACGGAAATCGCCTTTGCAACTCAAAATTGACGAATTAGGGAAAATGTTGGCCTTTGCAAGTAGTGCTGTTATCGCAGTGATTGCATTCGTTGGTTGGATGATGGGGAGGCCCTTCTTAGAAACAGTCACAGTAGCTGTGTCACTTGCTGTCGCTGCTATACCAGAAGGTCTTCCGATATGTGTCGCTGTCACATTGGCGCTTGGAGTTCTACGAATGGCAAAAATGAATGCCATTGTGAAAAAACTCACAGCTGTCGAAGCGTTGGGATGTACTACTGTAGTAGCTTCCGATAAAACCGGAACATTGACCCAGAATGAAATGACAGCCCGTTGCATATATTCATTGGCGTTTCCACACTCTTCGTTTCATTTAACGGGTGTGGGATATGACTTGAATGCTAAGAAACACAAAACAAAAGATAATGCGTGTGTTATTATGAGTGATTCGAAAGATATCACATGGATGCCGGATCGCTTCAAGACCAAAAAAACTCTCAATTCCAGAGATAAAATCATCACCAACTCGAATCTAGAATTTGAGTCTTTGTCAGCTATTTTTAGTGTTGCAAGTATTTGTAACAATGCCACAATGTCCACTCACGGAAAACAGGAAAACCCGATTTTATCAGGTCAACCGACTGAATTAGCTCTTCTTGTAGGAGCGGCAAAAGCAGGCATTTCAGACCCTCGCCCACTTTATCACCGCGTACAAGAAATTCCATTTACAAGCGAAAGAAAACGAATGGAAGTAAAGGCACGTCCTGTAAGCGGCACTCACACCTGTCATGCCTTTCGATTAGTATCTCAAGAACGATTTTCAGCATCTAGCCATTCCAGATCCTCTTCTGGTGGACGTAGTTTGTACAAAGACAAGAAATCAAATACTTCCTCTATGTCTGATGAATCATTGTACTTTGTGAAAGGGATGCCTGAAGCTATCATTGGAGAATGTTGCACTTATACCAATGAAGATGGTTCGAAATCTCCCCTTCATGATAGTGGAAAAAAACGAGTTTTGGCGCAATCGCGTAAAATGGCCGCTTCTGGTTTGCGTAAGTTGCTTTCTGCTTTTTTGAAATGTTCCATCAATTTTAGTTTTCAAGACTCATGTCATACATTGAATGTCGCATAAAAATGTGTATGATATAACAGGCGTTTTGGCCGTAGCCTATGGATTGACATTGGAAGATTTGACATTTGCTGGAATAATTGGTATGGAGGATCCACCGCGAGCAGGAGTTGCTGAATCTGTCAAGAAGCTAAGACGAGGAGGAGTGAAAGTGGTAATGGTGACCGGGGATTCTAAAGAAACAGCTATGGCCATAGCAGATCGATGCGGTATCTTTGGTTCGGAAAGTAGCGGCTATAGAATGACCAATAATGCCAATAGCGAGGGTGGTGATAGTAGCAGTGAGGAACTAGATATGGAATTAGGAGCTGGCTTTGCAATGAGTGGGGAGGATTTAGATTCTATTCCTGAAAGAAACTTAGCGGATTCGATTTTAGGTGTTAGGGTATTTTACCGTGTGGCACCGCGTCATAAATTGACTCTCGTCCGAGCTCTTCAGAGTCACGGAGAAATTGTTTCAATGACAGGTGATGGTGTGAATGATGCGACAGCATTAAAGGTAAGACATTGATGCAACAAAAGTTTGCATCTTAATCGTTTATTTTTCTCAAATACATTTTTTATTTGTTCGAACAAAAGGCTGCAGATATTGGGATTGCAATGGGGAAGGGAGGTACAGACGTGGCGAAAGAAGCAGCTGACGTTGTATTAGCAGATGACAACTTCACTACTGTGACAATGGCAATAGCAGAAGGCAAAGGCATTTTTTTCAATATTCGTAACTTTTTGGCATTCCAACTTAGTACATCCTTTGCAGCCTTGATCATGCAATCTGTGGCAACAATAATGGGTTTGCCTTCACCATTAAATGCAATGCAAGTGAGTACATTCAATCTTACATGTTACATGTTTTTTTATCTCTTTTCTTTGCCAAGCTGATTGGCATGATTTGTTTTACTTAGATTTTATGGATCAACATAATTATGGATGGCCCTCCTGCTCAAAGCCTTGGCGTAGAACCTGTAGATGCTAAAGTCTTGAATGCGAAACCTCGAAAATCAGACGATCCTATTATCACACGAGCTCTGTTACTTCGAGCATTATCAAGCGCATTTCTCATTGTATATTTAACTCTCAAGGTTTTTGCAAATGAGCTAGGTAAGTACTGAATTTTTCAATGGTAATTCCATGAAATAGAAATATGCTCATTTCTCATTTAATACATTAATAGATGACGGACACATTACTAGAAGAGATACTACAATGACCTTTATGACCTTTGTGAATTGTGACCTTTTCAATGCATATGCATGTCGGTCTTCCGATCGTTGCTTTTATGAATTGAATTTCTTTAGTAATCCAGCCTTTCTATGGGCTATTTGCTTCTCTTTTGTTGGTCAGCTTTTGGTTGTATATTTTGGACCGCTACAAGAGGTATTCCAAACTGAAGCATTACAATTATCTGATCTTCTTTATGTTATGGTTTTATCTTCGTGTGTCCTAATGCTGGATACTTTGAGAAAGAAATACTTTTCTTCATCGTGCGTTGATTCTGTACAAACCAAACATCTTTATAGTGAAAGGCTTGATAAAAAGATTGGATACGAAAGTGAAGAAGATGCAACTCTCTGCAAAACAATTTGATAGTACATTGGCTTATGCGACCATAATGTTATTTTATTAGATGCTTTATATAAAAATCATTTTAGCTTAGAGACTGACAATTTTATCGTAGAACAAAAACTTTAATCAAGACTAGGCATCTCAGTTAGAAAAGCTTGAGCCTTTGTTAAAGGATCATCTCTTACAGTAAGCGATTTTGGTAACCCTATAGGAATACTATGTTGAGCCATTCGTGTATTTGATTCTGCTTGAATCTTCTTTTTCATTGCAGCCGTTTTACTTTGTTCATTGTCATCCGATGAAGCCTTTTCTCTTAATTTTCTCCTCTTTTCCTCAATCTCTAATTGTCTTTTAGCCTCCCCAGCTTGGTGTTTGCTGTTTCACGTATCAAACGAGCAAACTCACAAGTTAGAATCGAAGGGGCACTAGTTGAAATGGAAAATAAAGCAACTTTACTAACCTATTTGATTTCAAGAAGCTACGAGAAAATACATTGTTGTCATTCATTTCTGAGTCTTCATTAATTGTATCGCAATAATCCCTGCTGATATCATCATAATCCTCTTCATCAGAAACTCGAGGAGAACCCTCCTGGTGACGCAGTAGAAATAATAAGAAGTATTTGTAATTGGGAATACAGCAAAATACTAAATTTAGAAGATCTCTCATGAACAAAAATGTGAGAAAGTCTTAAATTATCTCCGAAGCTTACCTTAGCCTTAATTCTACAGTTGTTATCACCCAAATTTGGATTTTCCAAAGATTCAATTGGTTCTTTCTTGATTGGAGAGCTTCCAGCATTTTCATCATCGTTAGTTTGAGAGGAACTTCCTGTCACACATTCTACGCCTCCGACGCAACCTAGCATTTTTCCAAGTATTTGCTCTGTCACTTTCAGCATTTCTAGGGTATCATAAGCAGCTTGTATAGCACTCGTTGTAGCACTTTCACTTAACTTTGGTGCCTCACCATCAAGAAGTGTTGGATGAAAGGCTAGTAATCGTTGGTATAGTCCCATACCCCCTTGTCTCAGACCAACCAATACTCCTTCAAGCCTCAAATTAGTTGATTTAACAACTTTTCCATCCACTCGTTCCCTCATAATGTTATCATTTATCTCATTTAGAATTTCACGACTTAAATCTGTATCGCCAAAGCCATCCGCTTTCACTTGATCGTATTTTTTATGGGCTAATTCCATCTCGTTTATAGCTGAGCTCAGCCTTTCTTCTGCTTCCTTCTTTTCCACGTGAAGACGATCTCGATGTTCCTGATGATTTGTGAATTTATCAACCATCTCAATCAATGTGTTCACTCCTGTTGCCTGTTTTATGTGCGTGAAAGCCTCTTCCAAGGTTCCAAAAGATCCTGTTTTCCCCTCCATTTTTTTGTTTAAATTTTCAAGCCTTGATTCACATTCCTTTAGTAATCGAAGCTTTCTTTCTTTTTCTCGACGATGTGCCCCACCAAGGGATTGTTCTAGTTCTAGTCTTGACTCTTCTCGTTCGTGGCGCCACGCTTCTATTCGTTCAGCATTACTAGCTTCATTCTTTTTACTATTCAGTGCTCTTTGGCGTTCTGATCTTTCTACACTCACCTCTCTGTTAGTTGTTTCTAACTCTCTTAATGCTTTCGCACAACCTGACTCCACTTCACCCAACATTCTTTCACATTTTTGTTTTTCTTTTTCAACTGCCACCATTGTTTCTGTCATGGCACCCATGTGCGAATCAAGTGAAATGGAGTTTTTTTGTAGTCTTTGGAGCATATGATTAAGATTCAAACGGTATCTAAGTTTTTCATCTGCTGCTTGGATAGCTTTATCTATATCATCATTCAACTTTGCAATTCGTCTCGCTTCTGGATTACTTCCATTTATCATCCCATTTAGAGCTTTTGCATCCTTCTTTAATTCTTTTAGTGCATCCAGTTTTTTACCGAGATCTTCTTCGATTCTGTTTCCTTGAGCTTTGCATTCATTGAACTTTCTTGCACAAGTCTTCACTCCAGCATCTAGAACTTTCACTTGACTTCCAGTATCCTGATCTGTTGTCTCTATTGCCGCCTTATGCCAGTTTTTCATTTTTCCATACGAATGCAAACTATTATTTATTCCATTCGATGACTCATAGCCCAGTTGCTTTCGGCATGCTTCTTCTAATTCCCTTTTCGTGAATTTTCTCGAATCACTAAGAGCTGAATTAGACCCTACCATAGGAGCGATTCGTTTTCCTGCATTTGATTGTTTTGGTTGCTTTCGTGTTGAACCTTTCAACGTATCGATGGAAGTCATAGTTTTGGATCTATCCATCATGGTTTTCGTATTAGTTGCCTTATTGTATATTCTTCACTTCTCGTTGTTTGCATTTGAAAATGGATGAGAGTCAGGAGTAGAGCATTATGAACTAAATTTAAGAGAGTGAAACAGCAATGAATTAAGATTTAGTTTGAAAGAATTCAATAAAAAGCTAAATTTTTCAAAAATGCTTTTCAAATTCAGAAACACTTTTGTGAATAAATTCACAATCTAATATAGTTTCAGCTGTGTATATCATTACACAAGAGCACTAGCTGTGCTATCTGAATCATATATTGGTGGAGAATAGGAGGATTCATCAGTGAAACTTTCCTGTTTCGAAGTTTGAGTGTTCTTCAAATGAAATTGTCTTGCAATATCTGCCAACGTGCTCGATCCAGTTGTACCGGCTGTAGATGGTAATGGTGACAGGCCCCATTCGTTTTTTAGATGGTATGTAAGCTCGGGTAATTCAAAGTTATCCAAAGGTGGATTTATTGAAACTTCTGTCTTCCCAGATTTTTTTGCACTTTCAGGAACGTTTCGAAACATTTCATAAGATAATATAAGCCATATTATTGTTGTAATCAACGACATGACGGCGCCTGGTCCAAAGGTACATCTATTTTGAGAACATAATTCACCACCAAAAATAATAAAAGAGGAACATTGAAGAAATCCGGACACCAGAAGCATCTGGACGGCACGTTGCCAATATACATGAGAAGCTATTCCAAGAATGAGATATACCCAGAGCACTGATAAGGAAAATGTCGCCGTGAGCAAAGACAAGAAAGACAAAAAACGAAGTACACTAGGTGCTTCATTGGAATATTCATCATCGTACGCCAAACAATAGGAATAGCTGTTAAAAACACTTTCCAAAGGAGAGTATTTCCACATACCAAAGTGTTGACTGACAATATTGTCGTTATCACCCACTCGCACTTTAGCTACTATGAATTGACACGTTGTTAGTGCATATATTGAGCCAAGAAATCCAAATAAGATCCCTATTACACCTAGGAAAGCAGCATAAACAAATTAAAATATATATATTCTCGTGGATAAATGGCCATATGTATCAATGCTTACCAAACAAAAGAAGCTGTACAACTTTAGTTCTCTTAGGACGTATTTTCAATGGTATCAACACATCCTTGGAAGGTGTTCTAGAAACGGGTCGACGCATTGATTCATCAGACGATTCTTTGTGAATTAGAAACATAAGGTCCATTATCAAAAAAAGTCCTAGCCATAGAAAAAGAAACACATTTGAAATATTACAAAAAAAACACTCACGTGCCGCCAAATCTGGTGCTATAAATACACCATCTACAGTATCTACATCAGCCCGACTTTTTGTTTTATCCAAAAGACTTTGCTTTATTTTAGCGTGTTTGGGCCCATTTCCTTGAACCATTTGAGCCACATCGCTCGATTTTTGAGATTGTGTATCAACGCGTTTTTGAGAGTGGTTTATAGCTTTTTGCCACATTGGTTCATAGGAACTAACTTCATTTTTGGATCCATCCTTTTTGTTTGGAAAGTGATTCAAATATGTTTATATGTATATTATAGAATAAGTAATCGAGAATAAAGTTTAGGGGTCAATTGAAGTGTACATGCACCTACCTCGGAATACTCTGAAATATCTGTTGGGGGTCTCATTGCGCTAGAAGTATAATTCTTAACTTTGAATGCAGCTTGAATCATTCCATTGTTGTTTGATGTGTCATTTTCAAATGGATCTACATTTTTAAAGCAATCTCCATTAGTAAGGTTTTCTTCCTTTTGCGTATCTTGCATCCTGGAAATCAATATATGGTCCTCTTTGTGTCCTAATTTCGTTTTCTCAGTTATGTTGTCTTGAGAATGATTAATCAATCCCCTAGAAATAAATTCATGATTGGTAGATACAAGAGTTGCTGCTATCGAATTTATATCCGACGGTGTATTTTGATTGCTTGGAGAAGTTTGATTGTTTGATGAATTCTGAAAAATATTGTTTTGTAAAGCTTGCGAAGAAAGATAGGGTGTGGTTTCATTTTTATTCTCATCTTCTTGGGAGGATTTATTTGAATCGCTAGATTTTTTAACGTTCATGTTTGTGTTAGTACGAGGACTGGGCGATTTTTCTTCGGTTGACTTTGCCAAGTTTTTAATTTCTCTATTCGTTGTACCCGGAGAAGATGCTTTATCTCCTCCTCGCTTTTTCTTTTTCGATTTTTTTACCCTTAATACTTTCTTCCCAGAGGGCAATGTTAAGACCATTCCTTCTGATATTCTAGAATCGTTGGGTTTTATTTCTGGTGAAGAGGATAAACTCAGTGATGGAGGGAGGGTTGTACTTTTTGAATCATTTTGATATTTGGTAGCTGAAGGACTTATTTGTACGGGTTTGTCTACGCTTTTCTTTTTATGTGCACTGGGCTGAATGTAGGCTATGGATGCAGATGCAGCTTCATGTTCGAGCATATATGCAGAAAGACTTATATCACTGGAAGAACCATCACTTTCATATTGCATATCAAAAGGATAATGGCTTTCAGAATTGTCAGTCATTTCTTGATTCTTTTCTTTCTTCTCCTTCAAGACATGTGAATGTAGTTTTTAATTTTTTTATCAACTTCAAATTTGTCATTTTTCGAGTCTGAGAGATCTGTAAATAGATATAAATCTTTTCATTTTAAATTATAGTACTTAAAAACATTTTCAAATTATAACGTATGTGACAATGAGTCAAATGTAGATTCCAATAAGTAACATTTCATGTATGTTGCTATATCAGATTATTAATGTAGGGTGTCATCATGTGATCATTCGTATGAGGTTTAATATCTTAATCTAAATATCTTACATTCTAATTGAAAGTATATGCAATCTAGAATTTAAAAAAATGAACCCTATCTTGGAAATCTTATTTGATCTGCTGCTATTGTGTCAACATCAGATGTTTTCATAGAAATCATTTTTCAGCATTTTTGTATCTATCCTCACATTATGGAGAGTCCATGCTCGTGACAAAAAAATAATATACGAATCAATAGTTGCGGTAATCACCACCATCCCATCCACATTCAAGTGCATTATATTCATCTCCATTGCACCATCCATCTCCAATCCATGATGGAAACTTCACTTTACAATTTGGATGAACTGCTCCGAGATTCTCTTTTTTTTTTGCACAGTCACCACCGTCCCAATCGCAATCCTTCATATTACTTGATCCTTCGTTACAAACGTCGTTTTCTATGATCCAGGGTTTTTCTGTGTTATAATTTGGGTACTTCTGGTTGAACTCAAAGCAATCGCCTCCATCCCAACCACATTACTTTACGTTAAAATCCCCCCGTCACAAAATTCATCGCTAATCCATTTCATATCCCCTTGACAAGTTGAAAAAATATTTTTGCTATCTTCAAGCAATCTCCTCCATCCCATCCACAATCTGAAGTGTTGTATTCGAGTCCATCACATATTCCATCTCCAATCCAACCTTTATTATTTATTGAGCAGCATGGATATTTCTTTATTTCTTCTAAACAATCTCCACCATCCCATCCACATTCATCTACGTTAGATTCAATATCACACTTGCCATTGCCTATCAAGTATATCCAATTAGATGCGCAGTTGGGATAATTTTTTTATTGATATCATTCACATAAATGCAATCACCTCCCTCCCATCCACACT
>Ga0209092_10003674_pt1 | contig 13152 bp, 7 predicted proteins | sample FraStrMetagenome_FD_187446 | JGI IMG/M metagenome (GOLD analysis project Ga0209092, IMG submission 187446) | Marine eukaryotic phytoplankton communities from Arctic Ocean - Fram Strait ARC3M Metagenome (SPAdes) (version 2) | ecosystem: Environmental > Aquatic > Marine > Oceanic | place: Fram...
GGGGGGTAGGGGTATTGCAAGATTCAAAGAAAAACACGCGCTGTCATTGGAAGAGAGGTGATGCAATTACATCGAAGTCTGTGAAAGTATCAATTATCACCTTCTGTGTTGAAGTATCTTATCTTCACATATCTCTCTCAAATGACAGTCCGGAAATTCATCTGCTAATTTCTAGCTCCTGCAATACAAAATAATTTATACCTGGTACAAGAGTAGAAGTTAATAAAATAAAAGCATACAGTTTTAAAAAAAAAAATTGTATTACTTCGAAGGACAAATTTTGAAAAATCGATGCGATATTTTATATAACGCAAATATGGAAACCTGCAACCTGCAACCTGCAACCTGCAGCCAATCAAAACAGCCGTCATTAGGGATTACTGCTTTTCGCGCAATAGAATTTTCCCAAACTGACGTATCTTTGGAGATGCACACGCGACGCCTGGAAAGAAGTTCGAAACCACACAAGATTAAAGATTTACACCACGCAAGCAGACATCATGGGTAACGCATAAGTCACGTAGAACTTACAATCTACGTAAACCAGGAACGACTCGCAACCATGGAATGTATTTGCCTAGATTCACGTGTTGGATACGAGAAGCTCATGGTTCGTAAGGAAAGCTTAAAACTGTAGGGTCCCCTTGACGAACTCTCCTAAGAACTAAAAAAGTTCCCCAGTCACGCATTGCTTTTACTCTCACTTTCAAACTCTCACAATTTTACTCAAGCACGAAGTATAACCACAAGACGTTCAAACGAAATGTAAGTCACCTGTCTTATTCATGAATGTATACCAGATAAACTCTAGCATATTCACAGCAGCAGTTGCTGTCGTGACTAAGTTACTGTTGGTGTTTCACCTGGAGTGAAAGAGGATTTGAATACCCGCCGGTGTTTTCTTTAGCACTTTTGGCGCGAATCTTCCAATACCAACATGACTATTGTTCACTCACTTATTTCCAATCGTATTCCACAACAGATATCACAATGGCTCCTTTTAAATTCTCTACCGTCGCGCTTCTTGCCGCCTTTGCTATCTCCGATGCTTACGTCAACCCCTCGTCTCCTAGGTAAGTACTCAAAAAGCTTTGGATGTGTGTTCATGGGTCTATTTTACTCGTTTGGTGCGAAGATTAGAACCGAAAGATACGAAATTGTTCTTTTCGGACAGTGTTCGCGCGCAAACGTTACATGTAATTGTTGACGTACTGGTTTCTCATTTTCCTTACGATGTTCTTTGCAACAGTGCTGCCACCAGCAAACGCACCTTTATCAGCCGTGATATCAAGACGCCTGATCCGGTCCCGGAGGAGGGTATCGTCGCTGCTTCTGAGCTTATGAGCACCGGTCGTATGTACCGTTACAATGTTCTTAGTGCAGAGGAGAGTGCTGTCTCTCAGTGCGAGATTGAGATTGCGAAATACACTGGACACAAGTACTGTGTTGCCCTCAACTCCTGTGGAAGTGCCCTCATGCTTATGCTTAAGTGTGCTGGACTTGAGAACGGTGATAAGGTTATGAGCAATGCCTTCACTTTTGGTGCCGTACCATCTGCAATTGAGCATGCCGGAGGAAAGGCCGTTTACGTCGAGAGTAACTATGATCACGTTATGTGCCCCGATGACCTTGAGAAGAAGCTAAAGGCAAACCCTGACTGCAAATTCTGCTTGATCTCACACATGCGTGGAAAGGTTGCTGATATGGACAGGATTAAGGAGGTTTGCGATGCTAATGACTGCATCCTCCTTGAGGATTGTGCCCATTCGCTTGGTGTATTTTATGACGGAGTTCACACTGGCCACAAGGGTGTTTCATGCGGTATCAGCTCACAGTCCTACAAAATGATCAACTCCGGTGAGGGTGGATTTTATTTGACAGACGACCCTGTCATGGCAGCCAAGTGTGCTGTGTACGCAGGTGCTTATGAGGGATTAAGCGCCAAGCACGTAACCGTGCCAGGGCCCGAGGTATTCGGCGACTTGCCCACCCAGCTTCCCAACTACTCCCTTCGAATGAGCGCTGTGGCAGCTGCTATTGTCAAGCCCCAGGTTGCTACTCTTGAGCCACGAATTGAGAAGTACAACAAGCGTTACAATGAATTGGTCGAAAAGCTCGAGGCTCGCCTCGGTGACTTGATCTCTATCCCCAAGGTTACGCCTGGTGTAACACGCATGGTTCACGATTCCATCCAAATTAACCTTAGTGAAAAATTCTCAGAAGAGCAGATTCAGGCCTTCCTTGACGAATGCAAAAGTCATGGTCTGCCCGTGGAACTCTTCGGACACAAGTCTAATGCCAGAAATTTCATCAACTGGAAGTTTGCTCCTGCCGAAGAGCCCCTTCCTATGACAACTGCCATGCTGGAGAGAGCTGTTGATTGCAGAATGCCCTTGATGTGGGATGATCAGGACTTCGAGGATATGGCAAATGTAATTTCCGAGAGCTTGGAGAGCGTCCTCTAAATGTAATGACGCAAACATTTTTGTAAATAGAATACACTGTTAATATTTGGGAAAATCTGTCGCATAGAAATTCAGATGAATTATTTGTATCATAAGGGATTAAAAGTACAAGATGTATATAATTTGGTGCAAAATTGAGATGCTTTGACGAACAAGAGCTCTGTTGCAACAAGTAATGATATGTTCATAGATAATGTTAATAACAATTATCATTATTTCACACTAAAAAATTTCCTTTACTTGCGTTGGAGTATATCATACGATACAAACCGGTAGATACAATATGTATGCTTGAAATGCGTTGTTTCCATAGAAAAACGTAAATTTTTTTTTCAGACCCAAATCAAATGCTTTCTAAATTCTTAAACTAGCAACTAGCTAGCGGGGAAGTTGTGGGGGGAGAGACTTGCAAGCTATAATATTAGTTCTATAAATTTGGTGGCTGTTTTATTTCCTTCTCCCTCATCGTCTTCATTCCAATCGTTAGCCCCTCACACGCGTCCGTGTTCCGCGTCCACGTCCTGGTCATTGCTCTTGTTCATTGTTCATTCCTAGAATTTCGAGATATTTGGATTTGATGCGAAGTTTGACACGAAAATCAAAGCCACACACACACAAACGACAGAAAGCGAAATGTGCTGACTCTTCCCTTCCAACATCTACATTTTTCGACCGATTAAACCAGTTTTCATTGAAAAAGACAACAAGACGAAAGGAAACGCCGTGCTATATCGTTTAGGAGGTAATAGTTGAATTATATAGTGACAAAAAATGGGACAGAGTTATTCATCAGATCCTCCAAAGGCGGTAGCTGCCGTTGGCGACAAAAAGGTAAGTCGCCCTCAGTAAGCGAGTTGCGTTAGAGTTATTGATAGTTCGAATTTAAATGCTGTTCTCATTAGCCTTCCACATATATTTATCTCCAATATATCTAATTTTTGTAATTTTCAATGTAGTCAAAGGTGGGAAAGAGTGGGAAAAAAATTTGTTGTGCCTGTCCAGACTCAAAGAAGGCCAGAGATGATTGCGTGATACACAAAGGTGAAGAAGATTCAGAATGTCTGCAATTGATCGAATTGCACAAAGAGTGCTTGCGCGCAGATGGATTTACGGTCAAATAATAGTTATTTGAATCAGAGACTACCGTTTAATTTAATCAACTTATTTTGGTAACATGGATACAGCTTTAGTTTGATGCTTATATATCATAAAATATTCTCAAATTTATTCGATGGGATGCTGAAGAGCGACTCTCGAGCCCCATTTCTTGAAGGATAGAAATTGTGCCCGCATTGATCAGTTTCAGATTAAATCTCTACTTTCCCAGGGCGTCTTTAAGAGTCCGACTTGTTTCCGTAGAGGGCAATTATTTTCAATCATGTCGTTGTAAATGAGCGTACTGCTTTCCGTCAAGTTTCAATAGACTCCTACGCGCCAATAACCCTGTAGTGGGATAGTCACCTATTGATGGTAAACAAAAAAAAATCGGTTTCTTCAATTGGAAAATTTTGATTTCACGGACTGAGAAAGGAGAGAACTGCGAAGGACATTCACGCACTAGGTGTATGAAATATTGCTAGATTTAAATGAAGAATTTGCACGATCATATAGCACAGTCATATAAAAACTGTGATTGATAGAAACATTATTCGTATACTTTTTGTCGATCCCATGTCATCGGAGAGAATTTTTGATTTTTCGATGTATCGATGACCGATATACATACAAAAGGCAATGTAGAGCATGCACGTATTCGTCATTTTACGAGTATACTTTTCCGCGCCGTAAAATTTATTTCCGGTATTAAACTAGGAGATGACTACACATGGGAGTGCGAAAAGGGGTTGCCTTTCACTGTAGACTGCCTATACGTAAGTTGAGATAAAGTTAAACTCTACTCCTACTTCGTATGTCGACGTATCTACCTGTCATAGTATTGGTGCTTATCTTGTTGAAAATCCACTACCCTCAGCAACGATGAGTAGAAGTTAACAAAATAAACACATACAGTTGAAAAAAATGAGAAGAAAATTTAATGTGCAACATAGAGTAACAGCGCAAATCAAAGCCGCTAAATTTTCCACTTGACAACTTTTTTACAACCAAATGTATCCATATTTTAAGACGGACATAAATAACGAGCTGAACAAAGTCTGATATTAATCATTAAATGTTGGTCTCTTTGCTTTCGTTCGATTCGAGTTATTAACTGTAAAACCTGAACATTTCTGAGGAAAAGTTACTCGTATGACTGCTTCTCCTCTGGTGAAGTTACAACAACATTTCACAAAATACGATGTGCAAATGCAAATGTACTTAGGTCATCATGTACATAAAATAAATGACTGCATAAAGGTTTCTAAAGTATTGTATTTTCATTCTTCTCGAATTTTAGCTTCTCCCCATCTGTTTACAGTGTTCTCATGTAGTACGCTGCCTTAGTTGCGTTGCTATGACCAAAGAACAATTGGAAGTTAAAGCGCACACTTTCGTCACACAAATACCTGGTACAAGAGTAGAAGTCAATAAAATAAAAGCATACAGTTTTTAAAAAAAATATATATCAAGTCGCATCCCACCACAATTCGCCATTTTTTTTCTCGAATAAAAAATATCAAAAATTGCATACCGGTAGTATGGTCTCCTTTTTACAATTGGCATGCACGGAGTTGCCTTTTACGTTTGCTGAGATATGGCAAAAAGAATATGATGGTGAGTGAGGCGTTTGTGTATGTTCGATGTTTGATGTGTTGCATTTTCAGACTAGAACTTGAAACTGCTTTTGCATCGTTTCAAAGGAGCGCGCCCAAGCGCGTGTACTTGCGGCGTCTACATGCGTTTCAATAATTTTTACATGTTAACTTTTTTAATCTTTTTTCATCAACTCTGGAAGGAGACAACCTGCATTTAATATCTAACTTCCCCAAGACTAAAGAGCTTATCCAGAATGGCCCGCGCGCAGATTTGGCAAGAATATTGATTGGGCGGGTGGATGCTAAACAGGAGTATATGGCAACTGTGAGGGCAGACATCACCCCTCTCGCGAACATTACAAACAGTTCTTCGCTTCTTGCTGATATTATATCTACGAGATTGCTTTCAAGTATTCTTGAAGTTGTTGCAATATCTCTAGATGGTGGACCGCAATACGCTCTATTTTATTCGTCGACCAAAATCGGCTCTGAGTTTAGTGATATTTTTCATCACCTGATGAAACTTAAGAAGTCTCGCAAAGGGGAAATGTATTCGTCAGTAGATGTTAAGGTCGAACAGATTTCCGAAGAGCGTATTGAATTTTATGCTTACGTTGTGAACTTTCAAACTTTAATCTGTCATGGTGTTTCGAAAGAAGAGCACGCAGACACTTACCTGGATCAAAATATTGGACATGTGCTATCTTATTTACTGTCGGAAGAACCCATTTTTCCTCCCTTGATCGAAGATTCCAAAGTCTCATACGAGGCGTTAATCGGGGGTTATGTTAGAATGAATTCTAAATCTCTCTTCAAAGGACTGGAAAATTTTGCTGTGTCATTTCTCGATCTATCATTATTCACCTTCGCGGATATTTGGGTTCCAGACGAAGAACATTCTGTTGATTGCCCTGTACATCTGAAACACGTGGCTACAATATCAAAAACGTCCTGTGATGGAAACATAGCCGATGTTGTTTCAAATATGGAGTGTCTTAATGAAATGGTGACCGTCAAGGCAGGTGATGGTTGCGTTGGTCGAGCATATAGTTTATCACGCCCAATTCTTTCACATGAGAAGAGTATCGCAGCTGCATCCAAAATGTGCGATAATGCCAATGTCTATGGCTCAAACTTGTATGATTTTGAACGATCTCACGCGTTTCTAACCGCCAATATTTGTTCAGCGCTCTCGATTCCAGTTCATGCGACTGAAGAAGATGAGCAGAAACGGACTCCACCTAATTGTATACTTAGTTTTTACTCTCAAACAGACATTGGAGGTCAAAATGAAGATTTTTTCTCATTTATACAACGAGAAGCACGAAAAACCTTGCAAAAGGGAAAACCAAGAAATAAGCGCCCGCTTACTGTTGATGTTAAGTCATGTGACCCGAAGAAAAAGGTGTCGAGCGTTTCGATACAAGAAAACTCATTCATTCAAGATTTCTCTCTGCAAAGCAGCGATAGCAGTGTTCAATGTTTGCCATGTTCACCAAAAACTCCAGTATCCTCGATTAAGTCGGCGACGATTTTTTGTTCTATTCAAGGATGTAATGAGCCAAATTTATTAAACAACTCTCGTAGACAATTTTGCGCTGCACATAGTAAATCCAGAAAGTGTGAACATCCGTCGGGATGCGTAAAGAATGCGCAAGGATTGACGCGATTTTGTATCGCACATGGTGGTGGACGCAGGGTAAGTTTTTTGTTGTTGAGTTCGGGTGTAAATTACGATGCACAACATATGGTCTCACGGGAGCATTTCTCAGTGTTCATTTCCTGGATGCGATAAGGGTGCTCGCGATCGGTATTTTTGTACAGCTCACGGTGGAGGGAAGCGTGTAAGTTTTTGTGTTAATTTTTTTATCTCTATATGCATTGTCGTACTTAATTCCTTCTCCTCAATGAAAAGTGCAACGAGCCGAATTGTAACAAAGCGGCATGTGGTGGATCTGTCAAGTGCACTGCCCACGGTGGAGGAAAACGGGTGAGTATTACGAAAAAGCTATGGATATCAAATTGAATCTGTATACCTTATTTTACTCATTCTTATTTTCAATAGTGTCATGTAACTGGTTGCAACAAGGGTGCACAGGCATCAACAAATTTTTGCGTAAAACATGGGGGCGGACGAAAATGTTCAATTGTTGGCTGTGTTAAAGTTGCTAGAGGCAGAACCAATTACTGCGCAAGACACGGTGGTGGAGTAAGGTGCCGAATGGATGGTTGCAATCGCGTTGCGATCGGAAAGCGTCAACTCTGTCGAGCTCATGGTCAAGCAACAGTAAGAACTTCAGAGATTCAGTCGGAAACACTTTAGGGATATGGATTCACTATTTTTATCAATTTTACGCTCAGTAGAACCATCTCAAGAAATTTTGTGCAAGTATCAAGAATGATGTAATGACTTTCATTTTTTGACCTTTCCATGTATATAGTAACCCAGTTAAAGGAAACTCACGAAGATTTCATCAGCAAGTGTTGAGAAGAAGGAATGTGAAAGATATCGCATGTTTTGAAAAATGTCTATGCCCTCCAATAAAATCAATAAAATGATCTTGTTTTGCCAATCATTCTCTTTGTAGATTGAAGTATAGGCGTTCGGTATACTCGATGAGGTATGAGAGTATAATGTATTCAAATTTTTTCTTGGTGGTAGAAACGAAAACCAGAGTCATGAACTAAGCAAAGAGAGCGATAAGAGAACAATAATGAACGAAACAACGTCATATATTGTTGAACTTACATCACGTCGATCGCTGTACCTATCTGTTGGTTGATCGTTTTAATGTGATCCATCCTACAACCGTATGCAACTCAGAAGGGTGAAACTTACAAATGAGTTTTGAGAGATATCTTGATAATTTGTTGATAAATGTATTACTTGAAATGATGTAGCCTCAATCTTTAGGAATCGCTGAAACGTACTTGTCACATCCGTCCAGGATACCAACTTCATCGTCACTCTTTCACGGTTGCTTCTAGAGTGTATTAAGAGAAAACACTAGCTATTGATTATTTTTTCAGTCAATCTTCGAAATAAGAGAAAAAATGAAAAAATGAAAGCTTTATTTGAAACTAATTTAGCCTCAATCCTCTTACTTGGAACAATTTCATTGGTCCATTTCATAAAGTCTGCACCTAAAATCAGAAGCGTCACAATGATGCTGCACCAGTCGCGAATTGAGACCAACAAATTAGGCCGTCACAAATACTCCATATAAGTTCTATCAAACTAAAGATACATCCTCTCATCGACGCAAACCATCGCACTCAAAATTCTTACTGGAAACTTTCGTTTTAAAAAGGTAAGTCCCCAACGTGAATTATGTTGTATAAAACAGGTACAGCTATTCGTTGGTCGGCATATTTGTTCTGTGACAGACGCATTGCTGCTGCCCATCTTTTCCCACGACTGGTTCGGAACTGGTTGACACGACTATGTTCTCGTTGGAATCAGCCAAAACACGAGTACTCCCATACATCAGTTTGACTTCTTTAAGATTTACTGCTACCTTCTGAATCGATATTCATAATATTTGTCTTCACGCCACCGAAGATGAAACTTCGGATATTTCCATCCAATGAAAATTGAGTAAAGCCTTGACTCACCGTTCTGTCACCATGCATTGCATCATCAGCACGCATTTCCACACCCGTCTTGCGTAGTGCCTCAACAACACCTCTTTCTCACAATTACTTCTCCGTTAGCGCTGTTGAAGATGCCACCCGCTCTATCCAAAAAAAGCGTCTCATTTGGTAGCTTTCCCATTGTCGCGACAGAGTATCAACATTTGAATGTAGGTGAAAATTATTCTTGTTGCACAAGTTTCTCATTTTTTCAACGTCGGCTATTCACGGGTTCTGTTTCGGGCAGTAGTCCACGACTTGATTTGGTACCTCTATCATATTTCCTGTACATGACGTCATAAATTCGTGCGGAAAATTTTCCGGGACGAAGGCGATCACAGGCGAGACGCGCATCACTCACCAATCACTCTCGTTGTTCTTTTTTGCATAAATTTTTGTTTCAACGTTAAACTTTTTGCTGATTGGTGATATTAACATTCTTTCTACCTGAAGCAGGTGTGGCGGCACCCCCAGATGTGTCCATTCTCGACGATAGATGAAAAATTGAGTGAAGGGGTGACAAACACTGTGCATGAAATGATGAGTAATGGAAGGATTAAGACGGACGTTGTAACAGGCGTGGCGGAGTCGTGCGGAAATAGCCAGTCTCATGCGCATACTACATCATCTTGTCCAATTCATTTTAACGATGAGGATTCATCAGAAAAGAAGTTACCTAGTAAACCTTCGGGTAGTAGCAATGGAAATATTAAGAAGCATGTAGATACGTCTAATCAATCAACTGAAGAATTAAATTTAGAAGAAGTTGTGAGCCATGCGTCCACGAATAGTTTGACGTCGAAAGGAACATCCAGTTATGGGAGATGGACTCGTGAAGAACACGAAGCGTTTTTAGAAGGTTTGAAAATACATGGTCGCGAATGGAAAAAAGTTTCTGAGATGATCCCATCAAGAACGTCAGCTCAAATTCGCTCACACGCCCAGAAATATTTTGCGAAATTATCAAAAGAAAATGGATGTGTAGGAGTTCCATCAGCAATGCATGGATCGTACACCTCAGTGACGTTTGCAGAAAAAATTGATATGATTATGAAGAGTCCTGCGTCAGTTGAGAAAGAAGTTGACGTACGATTAAAGTATCTGCAAGAATTGCATAATAAACTGCAACGAAAACTAGAAGCGAAAAAGAAAGAGGATGGATACAGAAAATTGAATGCCTCTGCGAACAAGAAGCACACACCCTCATGCAAACATGCTGGCGAGATTCAACAACTCATGAATGATGCGGTGGCAGAAATGCGTGACGTCAAGAGGCCCAGGGGCGATCTGACCAGATCCGACGGAAAAATGTACGGACCCGCAACAGAAGCATTAGCACAACAAGATGTAAGAGCGACCTTTGGACCAGTTTATGAGGACTTCCGAAAAGGACAGGGGACGATTCCAAACGTGCAAAGGAACGAACCTGAACGAAAGCGAGTGAAGCACAGCATTAGCAACAACGAGATGATTGCTTTGGAAGTTCTTGGAACAGGCGCCTTAAGCTTCAACACTGACAGTTCCTCAGACAGTCGTTCTATGTAGCAAGTCTAACTTTTGTCCTCGGTTGGATGTTTCTTTTTAGATGAGTTGGTGAATGTTGAAGGATATTTCTCGGATGTAAGTGTACAAAGAATATACGTTGAAAAATGAGAGTTGCATGTGAGAAATATTATTTGGAAACTAGTTAGGTGTTAGAAGGTGTGTACAATAACAAGAACAATCGAAAGGATAAAAGAACACACATTTTTTGAATGTTATTCGCAATACGCGAGAATTGGAAATGATCCATGGTGGAAGTGGTAACAATAGAATTGCAATTATAGAAAACAAGTTTAGCGCATGAAGTAAGCCATGAAAACGAGCAGGAGAGTAGAAACGCCACCATTGTAATCTAATATATTTTTTTTAAAAATTACTTTTCTTATGATATCACTTAGAATTTAACTTGGGCGTGCTACAGATCGCGTATATGCGTGCAGATTAAATGCGCAGACACTTTCGGATTTTTTAAAAGATGTTGCGACGTTTGTTGAAAAACTCTCCCTAGCTTGGTATAACGCAACACTCTATAAGAAATGATTATTGTTATGTTTTGACAGATTTAAGGATGCTTGCTTACTTTCTACATGGTTGTTCCATTGTCCTCTTCACACAAAACATGTTCTACCTCATGGTCACACGCTACGTACCCCTCCAATGTCCTCCAATGAATAAAAGGCCGACGAAAGTGTGGTGGCAATCTTTTGATTGTCCCTAATCAATAGTGTCTGATAATATGGTGATCTGACCTATACTAGAAGTGTCCTATGCCGTCGAAGTTGACGACGATGAAGTGGTCCGAGTTCTCAGGAAGTAATTCAACCCCTTTGCTAGTTCAATGTTTTTTGCACCTTCTTGCTCGATTACCTTGAAATAAAATTCAAATAAATTAGCATACAATTGTAAGAAAATCAAAATTAAAGTTTGCGGTCTCCCCCTTTTGGTGATGATAAATCAAATTTACATTGGGAGTACGTATTACGTATATACTGGTGTGGAGGGAAGATCACTACCGGTAGGCCCCAAACTCAAAATATGCTTCCCAACGACTTCTGCGCATTGATTAGCAAGGAAAATCGGCGATTTTCCAACATAATCGCAACAATTTGAAACAACTTACCCAAAACATGAATCCTCGAATTTCACAATCATGCCTCCCCTTTAGCTCGTTGTACGCCACACCGACATCAGCAGCATCAATGTAGAGAAACTTATCATTATCAGCCCATCCATTTGCTAGACCGATAAGTAATTTATTCATGGGAACTTTCACGAACGAATTTTTAAGATTAAGACTCTTATCGTCTTCAAAGTTCACAACGTATCCTTCACCTTGCGATTTAATTGACATGACATAGTCGATCAAGTATTTGGATGGAGATTTGCTCTGCAAATAATTGATTTCATATGAAGCATGCGAATATCCTTCGTAAAGCTGTATACTTATCAAATCGATGGCATCCGGCCATTTTGCGAGGACATATGCGTAAACATTTGCGCCGTGGTATGTAAAGTCTTGATGCCATTTGTCTTCGGCATAAGTTAGATTAACATACCGACTAAATCTCGACGTACTTACATCAACATAAGATTCTGCAGGAGCCATCGTAACAATGTAACCATCGTTTTTAGCGAACTGGCTCATTTCTCCCATTGCATCTAACACTTCTAATGTAAAGTAATTCCCCTTTTAATGAGAAAAGATTAGCCCACTGCCAAGCGAATATAAGATTTACTTGCATCACTTACGAGTCCATCAACCGTATCCTCTCCTTCCAAGTCCCAGTCAATCCCGTCAAATACATCCCCACCATACTCTTTCCATGTGTCATACATTTCTCGCGGTGAAAAATCTGTATTTAAATGCGGCCCATTCCATCCACCAAACGAAACAAGGTGCAGTGTATCACCAAATTCTAAACTCAACTCATTTATATACTGGGAGAGCCTTTCAAGATTGGGTCCATGTTCGATAGCCGGACGACCCTTATCATTCACAAGCCGAATAAAAGCCCAAACAACCACATTAACACCATTTCTAACAGCTCTGGTAACCTTCTGGAGCGACTCTTCGCTATCAGCTCTACTTGTAGTATACCCTTTTACAACTCTCTCAGGAATTATCTTATTACTTATATTCATATTCGAACACGACGCCATTGCCCCATTCACCGCCGTTGTAAATCCAGTTAGCACTAACGCCACAACCACAACAACAAGATAAGAGATAAAACGTCGACGTGAGAAAGAAAAATCGTAAATAGACATCAAAGTTCAATCGATCTGAAAAGCCAAACACCTCCTTCCTTTCAAAAATGTGTGTGAAGAGGAGATTTCAGGAACGTGTAAAATCCATAACCCTGCTGTACAGAATATTTTTCTGTAGGATGATATGATATGATTTTTTTTTATTTTTTGAAACTGTGTATGATTGATGGAGGACGTACACACACACACACACACAGATTACCCTTGACTCGGATACATTTTAGCCTCTTCGAAACTTTTTCAAACTGTGCAGCGTGGCTGGCTGCCCCTTGTTCTTTCTACCGTCACAACTCACAACTCACAACTCACAACTCACAACAGACTGAAACCAAAATATAATAATGGCAGTCCGTCTGACAACAGCTTTGCTATATTATTTATGAAATGCATGTTGAATTCATTGATTGACTACTTAATTAATCAATAAATTGATGAACGAATTGATGATAACATGCCTCGAATACAAGAGCCACTTACCAAGAAGAAGCAGAGGAAGATGGGTGCTTTTTCTGTAGCACCAGCAGCAACAACAACAACAGCAACAACAACAA
>Ga0209092_10003675_pt1 | contig 13151 bp, 9 predicted proteins | sample FraStrMetagenome_FD_187446 | JGI IMG/M metagenome (GOLD analysis project Ga0209092, IMG submission 187446) | Marine eukaryotic phytoplankton communities from Arctic Ocean - Fram Strait ARC3M Metagenome (SPAdes) (version 2) | ecosystem: Environmental > Aquatic > Marine > Oceanic | place: Fram...
TTGATCTTTCATACTTATTGATAAGATCATTATATAATAACAAATCTTGTCCACCATTTAGAAATTCGATGATGAACTTTCCTTCTTTCTTCCAATCGATTACTGTTGCTTTTTCTTCGATTCCTTGCTTATTTTTCAGTACGAAATTGAATCCGATTAATTCCTTTGGATCGACTACTGGTAGTGATTTATTACCATTGATGTCCTGTGTACTTTGTATTACACTAGAACTATCATCCGAAGGTATTGCATCACTCACATCTTCGAAGATTTCACCATCCCATGTGTGATGAATATTTTTCTGGTTAAAAACATTTGTACGTAATTCCTCCACATTAATGGTATCTAAAGCACGTAGGTTTTGATTTTCGACATCTAATGCTGAACGCATTACACTCCTTGCAATAATCTTATTTTCCTGAGTTAAGACATAATACGTCATAGCATCTCCTGTGGATTCTGCAATTCCTACAAATCTTCCCAACTTTTCTTTGGTTGACGGGAATGATGATGTATTTGATACGGTATCTAAATAATAGACCGGTTCATAAAATGCATACTGCAATAAGGATGAAATATCCGGCGTGATCCCAAAAGCACGTTCAATTGGCGTGATTCCTCCTATGCTCGTATTCGCGGTATGATTCAGGAGGACAATCGCATATTTGGTAGCTAGGGCCCACAGGTTTGCGGGTGCATTGGTATGATCTAAGATTGCCAAAGTTACTTTCTTAATTTTCTGGATACGTCGTTCTACAGGATTCTGATGTGGATGATATGGTTCAGTCGTGCCTCGTTCTATATTATAGGTACGTAGAATCTTACGCCAAGCTTCACTGATTTCCATTTTTGCATTATCATTAATCATCTTATAAGGTGCTCCAACTTCAAGTACAAATTCCTCTAAAGCCTGTACACCATGTGATTCGCTTACCATAGGGTATCCTCTACAAAATTTACTGACTTTCCCACAAAAGATTTGCATGCAGGTTTCGTTGGTACTGATGGCTGGTGTGGAAGAAAAAATAGTATCCGTTGAATAAGTTTCTCTTAGGCGGTTTCGATTTACTAGTTGTGGGCATCTGGATTTGAAGTGGTGACGTAATGGTAATCATAGGTGATTTTTCGCTAATTGGGTTGTAACTGCTAATGTCTTTTCTGCGATTTTGTATGGAATCCAACCTAATTTTGATTGTATCATTTTAATATCAGTTGGGTTTACATGTGACTTACTCAAATGCATCTTTGATTGCATATTTAACAGGTGATTATTGGAATCAGCAAATACATTTCCAAATACGTCACAAGTAGTCATACTATTCGTATATTGACACTTATCATCAACGAAATCCTCAATATTCCATAATGCGTCACCAGTCATAACAACTCGCGTACAGTTCAATCTTTCATATTCTGTAGGCTTACGTACGTCAAACAGAAGGAGGCCATTCATGACAGAAAGTGGAACTTCCAAGTCATTTAACAATAAATTCTGAAATCCTCCATGCCGGCGTGCAACATCGTTGACAATTACACCATTTTCCCTGGTCTGGTACGTACTTAACAATGAAGTGACGTTATTTTCTACGTAGATCGCTTCATTAAATTCCATAATGATGGTTTCTTTCTCTAAATCTACTGCTGTAACGGCTGTTACTATGGGAAGTGCATCCATCTGCATTTTCTCTTGGAATCCCTGTACATTTACAGTACGAGCACTCGTAGACTCTACCATAAATCCTTTTCCGACTAAACTGGTATCACATCCCCCATCAACTAACATCTGTCCTCTAGTATCATTTCTTGAGAAGGCACCAATTGCAACAGTAAAAATGTGGCGAAAGAGACTGCAGGTTTCGTCGAGCGGCAAGGACGAGAGGAAAAAAGCAATTGGAAAGGATATGAATTTTTTTGTGGAAAAGCGGGAAAGACCGAAATCAAGAATCTATTCTATTCCCTGCAAACGAAAACGGCGAAACCAACCATCAGAACAACTCAACCTAGGAATCGTAAAACAGGTTCTTCCTATCACAAATACTATGATAGCAAGAACCTTTTCTAGAGGTAAAAATGAAACAAAGATTCAATCAATAAAAGCGGGCGTAACATCATTGGCAAATGCACATGAAAAAAGGGCTCAAAAAGATGGAAGTCACACCACAGGTGCAACTAACATCCTTCGGCCCTTCTTTCATGCGCATCACCAACAATCGGATGACGCAAAAAAGAAGCCAACGACGAAAATACACCCATCAGTCCCCATCAGACCAACACGAAAACATAGAAGCATCAAATCAAATGTTAACAATTCAATTCAGCTTTCCAAAATGAACTGTAAGGACGACGTGAAGAATAAAGATCTTCAAAAAAAAAGTTTGACAAAAGAGAAACGAACTCAACAAACCATTACAAACAAGAATCATCGAAAACAAACTCCACCCGAAAACTCTTACCTTTGTGAGCAATCGATCAAAAAAGTTACGGAACCCAAAATCATGTCTACGAAACGAAAAATTAGTCAAAAAGTCCCACCAATCAACTCCAAACGTGGCATTAGTGAAAGATTTAGAAAGAGAATTAGATTAGTGACGACAGATTTAACGAGTGGCCCAGAAAAAAATGATCATGAATTGGGTTCGGCTTCCCGAATCGGGGGCCGCCCGGCCCGAAAAAAATTATCATCACTGAAACGCAAACGACTACAGGAGACAACAGATAAGTTGCGACACAAAAAAAAATTTAATTATGAATTTATAACGGGGCTCAACTCAAACCCCAAGCGGCTCTAAATAGGGGCAAGTGCATTTTTTATTCCCTGTTTACAAATTAGATTATAGCACTATAAATATAACTTCTATTATTATTATGAAATGGGTAATTGATATGGAAGGTCTAAATGTGACAAAAGTCAGTCAGAGCGAGGTGCCATTTCAACGATCAGCAAATGTCAAGTTATCAGATGGGTCAAATACGCGGTGTTTCCATAAGTTTTGTCAAAGTAAAGATTTGCCATTGCAGTTCACTGACGAGAACAAAGATATTAAGATATGCAATAATATAGATTGGGATGCTATTTTCACACCATTCTAAAAATGGAATTTACAACTATTATGGGTGCGCACTAATATTTTAAGGGCACTCATTATTGTAATCACTTCATGTTTAAAACGTATGCAAAAGCTACTCGTTTCTCGTAGATTATTACGAATAGATAAAAATAATCTCACTTTTTACAGATGAAACATTACTTCGTTGTAGTTTGATCGTTCTCAAGAACTCTTAATTCTACAGATATTCTCAGAAATGAATATTTATCATTGCTGTAGGAGCAATTCAAGTGATACATGTGAGGGTAATCTAAAATAGGCCGAGAATGATTTATTTGGAAATGGGAAAAGAGTCTCCCTAGAGTTTTTTTTATTTAGTTCATGAAAGTGATACTCGAATTATATCCATCATGGTGTTTCATTGTAAAGTAAGACATCATTTTGATTTCGGCACTCAACGCCGTCCCAATCGACGAAAGTCATCACCATGGAAATGAAAAAACAACATATTTCTCGTCATGTAGTCATCTTTGTCCAGACTGTTACTCGTACTAGGCTAAGTTTATAAGAATATCCATATTCATCATGGGCGAAAAAATGGATTGGCGTGAGCTTCAGCATATTCTCATTTTTTATCCTTTTTTATCTTTTTTTATCTTTTCTTTCCATGGAGGAACTAATGCTAATAGATCATTCGCAATAAGCTTGGAATGTACCATGCTCGAATCATGTTTTTTTTCTGTTCCATGAAACAAGAATACGGTTGTCACTCTTATCAATGATGACTCATGAAAGATGCATTTGTGCGTCATGATCAATCTTATTTTTCATCTGTGTGGATTTTGATTGACACGATAAGAGGAAAAATGGATGTCGATGTTGACATTTTGGTCACGCAAATTCTGCATACTATAGAGTCACTATAGAGTTTTACGTATTCCACTTTGTTCCAGACTTCCCCCATAATTCTCACAATTCATTATTATTATTATTCCAACAACGACCCAAAAACCATATGGAAGTACGATCCATCTCCATCAATGTGGAAGTTCATGCCCCCATCTGTGCCGCCGCCGCCGAAATGTTAACCCCCGATGCACTTCGGTTCGTTGGATTTCTCTGCCACAAATTCGAAGACCGTCGACGAGCACTGTTAAACGCTCGCATTTCTCGCGCTACGGAATTTGATTCCGGTGCGACTCCTCACTTGTCCCACCACCACCAACATACACATACATATACATATACACATAACGAACAGACGTGGAAATGTGCAGCGATACCGGAGGAATTGCAAGATCGTCGGGTGGAGATCACGGGACCTGTGGATCGCAAAATGGTGATTAATGGGTTAAACAGTCAAGCGAATGTCTACATGGCCGATTTTGAAGATTCGACGAGCCCTACATGGTCCAATCTGACAGAAGGCCAGAGAAATCTTCGAGATGCTGTCAAAGGAACCATCACCTACACAAATCCATCGAATGGTAAAGTGTATGCTCCCAAGAAAGGCAAACAGCAGGCAATATTGATGGTTCGACCACGTGGGTGGCATTTGGAAGAAGCTCATGTGACAGTGAATGGAAGGACGGCTAGCGCTAGTTTGTTTGATTTTGGATTGTATTTTTTTCACAATGTTCATTCGTTGATACGAAAAAAATCGGGTCCTTATTTTTATTTACCAAAATTAGAAACTCATCATGAAGCCAGACTTTGGAATGATGTCTTTGTCTCGGCGCAAAAATATTTAGGTGTTCCACAGGGAACCATAAAGGCAACCGTGCTGATCGAGGTGAGTGACAAAATCTTTAGAAATGCAGGGAAGGTGAATGTAGGTTCCTCTTTTTTTGATCAATTTTTCTTCTTATTTTTCCTCCCTATAGACCATCACCGCCGCTTTCGAAATGGAAGAAATATTGTATGAACTACGCCATCACTCTATTGGATTAAATTGTGGTAGATGGGATTATTTATTTTCCTATATTAAAAAATTCAAAAATCACAAAGACAAAATTACACCGGATAGATCCTTTTTGACTATGCAAACTCCACTTATGAGAACCTATGTCAATCGATTGATTCAAATTTGTCACAAACGAGGGACATTTGCTATGGGTGGAATGGCGGCTCAAATTCCAATCAAAAACGATCCTGATGCAAATGCCAAAGCAATGCAATCCATTGAGCAGGATAAGATTCGAGAAGTTCTGGCAGGTTGTGATGGGACGTGGGTGGCCCACCCAGCTCTTGTTCCTATCGCTCGAGCTGTGTTTGATAATCATATGCCCTCCAAAAATCAAATTTTCCGTTCCACTGGCCATCATGATGATGAACCTATCTTAGAAAAACATTTGTTGGAACTTCCTCCAGTGGACAAACGTATCGCAATTACTTCCACAGCTTTGAAAAAAGGAATTTCAATCGTATTAGGTTATACTGAAGCATGGTTGAATGGGATTGGGTGTATACCTCTTCATCATAAAATGGAGGATGCCGCAACGGCCGAAATCAGCCGAGTACAAATCTGGCAATGGAGGCATCATAATGTAGTAACACAGGACGATCAAATACCTGTCAATACAAAGCGCATAAGAAGGATGATTGCAGATGATATACGAATGAAATGTACTGCAGCAAAAACAGAAGGCAAATGGCGTTTGGCAGGAAAATTGGTGAGAAGGATGTTATTTTGTGTTCGCAGGATAGATTTTGCGGAAAAGAACTGACTTCCTTATTGTTTTTGTTGTTGTGACAGGTCGATGAAATGCTCACAAAGGACAAACTGGATGAGTTTTTAACAACTGTTTGTTATCCTCATATTTTAACCACCGAATATGAAGGCGAAATTATCCCGGAAGATGATCATATAATTCCACGCTCGAGGCTTTGATCTATTTTTCAAGATAGTTAGTAGAGATGATGGGAGTTAGAAAGTAGTCCAGGAGAAGAATTAAGCCTTTGTTGCATGTTACCGCCTATAATAGTTGATGCATCAACATCTTTTTACTCATCTAAGATGTTTTTATTTCATTATTTCAAGAAACAATTGTTTACGAGTAGTTTTCAAACTTTCCATTTTTCTTTATGGAAGTGAGAATTTTGTAGTTACATGAAATCGTGAACTCTTTGTCGATGAATTAGAATTGAGTCTGCTTGTAAAAATTATAATTCAGCATGCTCATTTTAACGGGCAACCTTAGAGATATAAGAGTCGCACACTTTGATATGTATCTGTTTTGCTTCGAAATTGCTTTGAAAATATTGAAACCTAGTATATGCACGATATCAATATACTTCTTCGAAACTTACCATCAAGTTCATTTATGAATGGCAGATTTGATATAACTCTTCACATGAATTATCTTTCGAAAACTATCGAATCAAGGAAAATGAATTCATGCAATTCAATTTTATTCTTTTTCATATGCATGACATCAATATACTTCTTTCAAAGTTACCATATAGTTCATTTATTACTGGGAGATTTGATATAACTCTTCCCATAAAATATTTCATCAAGGAAAATGAATTCATAAAATTCGATTTTATCCTTTGTCATATGCATGACATCAATATACTTCTTCGAAAGTTACCATATAGTTCATTTATTACTGGGAGATTTGATATAACTCTTCCCATAAAATATTTCATCAAGGAAAATGAATTCATACAATTCGATTTTATCCTTTGTCATATGCATGACATCAACATACTTCTTCGAAAGTTACCATATAGTTCATTTATTACTGGGAGATTTGATATAACTCTTCCCATAAAATATTTCATCAAGGAAAATGAATTCATACAATTCGATTTTATCCTTTGTCATATGCATGACATCAACATACTTCTTCGAAAGTTACCATATAGTTCATTTATTACTGGGAGATTTGATATAACTCTTCCCATAAAATATTTCATCAAGTAAATTGAAGTCACACAATTCAATTTTATTCTTTGTCATATTGGTGGATCATGAAAGGAAACGAATGTTGATTTCGACGGAGAACTTTAGGATCAACGTCACTTCGAAGTCACAAGAATCAATCTTACTTTTTTGGAGGGTGGTATCTACAACGAGCCTACGTTGCAGAAATTCCAACAACGCAAAAGTAAGGCTTCATCGACATTTCTATCCTCTATATTTTGGATACTCCGGAAGACACGTTATTATAAATCCGTTGTTTAAGCCCCTGCAGACAGATAAAAAAAGAAATTCGGTATTTATAACTATGATGGTGATAGTTCTCTGTTATTACATAGGTTACGGTTAAGCTCTGGGATATTGTGAGGTACTTTATCTGGTATTTATTCCTTCTATCTTTTTAGCAGTCAAAACACATGTTATTTTCTTCACACAAACTGCATTTGGATTTATCAGCAGGAGGGAAGGAGTAACTATTGTGAGGCCATTTTTATCGATTCTGGGTCTTTGTCCCAAAAATAGAAAAAGAATTTCTGCCAAACAAAGCACTTTTGTAGAAGATAAGATGTCTTCTACTGCACGTTAGGCCTGTTTGGAAGAACAATCGAATATAATTATTTGTGACAGATAGTGGGTTCCATTCACCCTACAACAACTGGATTTTGAGTTTCTTCAATGTAGACACCGTTCTACAGGATTTTAATATGTGAAATAGAATGGTTTTTTCCATCTTCCAAGGATACTGTTTTGCTGATTGTATGTTGATCCTTAATTAAAAACGCTGGAAGAAAAATATATAGGCCATTTCTTGATAAATTTAATATGACAGATTGAAGAATCAGTTCATTGGTTCTGCATGGTGTATCTTACAACAACTGAAATTTACCTTTTTATTTGTCTTCGAAATGAGACGTCCTTCAATGGTAGAATGTTCAGCATACTTTTTCTGTACCATAAGTCGTTCCCGCGAATACAACCCAACCTACGTAAAGTGCAACGAGTGGGCTTATCAAGAATTAAAATATGTTCATTTAGGAAGGATTGCAGGTAAGATGGCGTATTCTTTTGGTCCTTATCCTCGATCCTACATACGCCCATACATTTTAGTGATAATACATACGCCGATGTTCTAGATAATGCAGTTTCATAGATAGGAAAAAGTGAAAATTGAAGCGTTATTTTTAAATTGAAACCGCAACTGCGTGGATGAGAGAAAGGTACCAGTAAATAGAATCTTTTCTCAAGCCTGCATTGCAGTAGGCTTTCCTATGAACCTGTACATACCTATTTTGACAGTAACAAGTACCAAATCGAGAATAGTTTTGGGCGTATTGGCTTTGAGAAGGCAGTACGTAGCTTCATCTATGTTGTGGTTTATTCCTCATCATGGTGGTCATGGTGGCTACGTATATCTCTTAGGATGCTATGTAAATGATGTTTCACTCAATTTATCTCGTCTTCACATAAATATTTTTGACGAATACAACATTTGCAAAATGTTGGCGACCCTGCTGAAATATGTATTCTTCTGGGTGCCAAAGGCAATCAATTGGGTTGCCTTTTTTACTCCCTTTGCTGTAATTTATGCATTCTATGAGTTGATCGGACCTGAATTCACAGCTGTGTCAGTAACAGGTGCAGCATTGTATCTCTTCAAAACTATGTTATCCCCCAAAAATGAACACAGGACCGCCTTGACCAGTCAAGTACTCACAACACCCGGTACCAAAAAGGAAGGGAAAAGAGTTGCCATTATTGGAGCTGGACCAGCTGGACTTGTCACTGCCAAAGAATGTCTTGAGGCAGGATGCAAAGTGACAACCTATGATAGCGCCGATGATATTGGTGGAGAATTTGCTAACAGATTTTGGCCTGGTGGAAAGCTAACCTCCTCTCCATATGTGACTAGTTTCAGTGATTTTGAACCCCGTATGAACAAAGATGGAAGCCGCAACCTTCTTCATGACACAAAGGAAGAGTACTCCGAATATATGAAGATTTACGCGAAACACTTCAAGGTTGACAAAACCTTGAAGATGCAAGAGGCTGTGACAAAAATTGCAATGAAGAAACTACCGGATGAAGAGCCAACCTTCAACATCACTGTGAAGTCTTGGAAGAACGGAAACGAAGTGTCACGCACTGATGGACCTTACGACCACATTGCTTTCTGTATTGGTGGAAACGGGACTCCACATGTTCCTAAGGTTCCAGGTCTCGAAGAATTCAAGAAACTTGGAGGAGACGTTATCCACTCTGCTGATTTGGGTGCTAAAACGAAATCTGTTGACGACGCATTTAAATGGTGTGGAGGCAAACGTGTTGTTGGTCTCGGTATGGGAGAATCCATGGCGGACATTTACGGTATTATGGCTGATGAACTTAAGAACCCTCCCAAGGATCTTTATGTTGCTATCCGATCTGGATCTTGGATTATTCCCCGAGTCAACCCTCTGAACGGTGTTGTGAATGACTGGGACTCTTCTCGTTTGAGATATGCTATGCCCAAATGGGCACACAACAGAATTGTTGTTTTCTGTGGATGGCTTTCTCAAGTCTTTGCCATTACCCCAAACAAGGAAAGTGCCCTCCGATTCAAGTTAATGACCTCCATCCCCGGATCCAAACCCTGTTACAAGCCCGCTACCAAGTCAAATCGTTTCATCAGTGTGATCGCCAGGGAGAAAGCAGAGTTGATCCAAGCCGGTATTGAAAAGATTGACGGAAAAGATATTTATTTCAGGAACGGAAAGGTTGTAAAGGACGTTGACTCACTCATATTCGGAACAGGATTCCAAAAGTATGATTTCTTCGAGAACGGTGGATTGACATTTGAAGGATCTAGCGCCCCTGAAAGCTGTGCCTGTGGAAGGTTCCTCCGTATTTTCGACCCAGCCTTTGGTGACAAACTTGGTTTCATTGGAATGGGTATCAGACCTTTGGTAGGATCTATCCCCACTGTTGCCGAAATTCAAGCTCGTCTTTTCGCCGCCGTTGTTTCGGGAAGCAAAAAGCTTCCACCAACGGACCTTATGATTGCAAGAGCTGCCGAAGACAAGGAAATGGCCTTCAGGGAGTTTGGAGAAGATAATAAAAACGCTATCAGTAGTAGTAACGGATGGAAGGGAGTCACAAACTGGATCCCATACATGGACATTATCGCGAGAGAGGTTGGATGTGAACCATCGAACTGGTGGTTAATTTTCAGGCCACTCTTAGCAGCCAAGGTCATGGTCGGACCTATGACCGTGGTACATTACCGGCTTCGTGGACCAGGTGCTCAATACAAAACGGCTAGAAAAATTATGAGCGGTCTTCCAATTGCTAGCAGAGTGTACGACTTGATGTTTTACACTGCTGTCCACTGGACACTTGCACTCTTCAAGTGGCCAATGGTATTCCTTAACCCAGGGAAATTTGATCTCATCAATACTGCGAAATTTTCTGTTCCCAAGAAATACGCCAAAGGAAAGATGGAATAAATCTGAACATACCTCACCTCGAAGAAAGACTAACATTAATTAAGCTGTCCTTTCGAACTCACCCGGGAAATTAGTTGTGTCATAGACCAGGATGTATTCGGGTAAAATATATTAAAACAAATTACACCACTACGATCTCAAATGCTAATATCTTGTTTATATCCATTATTATCTAAAGTGCTTTTTCTTGATGAGCTCACTTTTTAATGAAACTAGAAATGCCTGTTGCAATCAAAGACTTCATTCCTCATCTTCATCAGATTGGAAAAAATGTGTATACCAGTGTTCAAACTCTTTAAAATGGACACTTCGATGGTCCATGGAGTTTTGCTTGAAAATTTCTTCCTCATCATTTAATTCACATAAGGCTTCCCCCACCGATTTCAACGCTTGTGCCTTTCGAGATTTTGTCAATAAAAGTCCATCTGTTCGTAATTCAATATCCCCCCTTAGTCGTTCCAGAAGATCCGGTATTTGACTTTGCATTATCACACCCTCCAAATCCTCCGCCATGGTATCGAATTCATGCCTCATTGGAGTCCAACGTGCATTGCATTCTCGTGTCTGACAACATTGACACTTGTTTTCATCCAACTTCTTAGGATTCTGTAGGGTAGTATTATCAGCATCATCATTATCATTATCATCATCATCATCACTTGGAGCATCCTTCATTTCTTTGTCATTGTCGTTTCTGTTCCTTCGAATGTTTGTAGAAATGAGGGAGGGTGTTAGACAATGATTCGTATGGCATTTACGGGCGCACACCATACATATTCTAGTAAGCTGACAAATCGAACAGGAATGAACTGTTTCATAACTTCCTCTTAGATTGCAGATACCTATGTTGGTGGAAGCATTCGGGAGTGTATCAAAGCAATATTGCAGACATTGAATCTCATCGGGTATCGGTCTAAGATTTATTCTTGGTGGATTTGTTTCTGTTAGACATTTATCATATTGGATGTTCGGGTCTTGATCGGACAATATCAAATCGGGTGTTTCTAAAAAATGGTGTTGTAGACCCTTATATAGCATACAATGGACGATGCAATGTGGCAATGAGGATCAAAATAAGATGATGTTTCAACATGTCATGTGATATTCTTCTTCGAATAATACTTTCGATATCCTACCTTACGTTGCATGTCCTTTTGCAAGGTTGGAAACAAAACGGGTCCACCTTCCTTGAATAGCTCGAAATATTTTCGGTAATGTTTCATATCTTTCACTTGTTTCCCCTTTCCATTGGTGATACAAGTGCAATGACTATGACCAGCAAAGACATTGACAACATTGGAATAGAGCAAGGAAGTCACCTGGTATCGACAAAAAAATACCATCCAGCAAGTTAGGACTGTCAAAGAAACAAACGACTAGGAATGTCAATAAAAAAATGGAAACCTCTGACCTTGTGAGGCTGTATCCGTATTTGATCATCCATCAATCCCAATTCTCCCATAGCATTCGCTCCCCAGGAATACAATTCTCCTCCATCTTCCTTGTGTCTATTTAATTTCTGGATAGCATACGACGAACGGTATCCAGCTTCTATCTTGACAACATCTTGCATTCCTGGAATCATCATTGGTTCCGGACATTCCCAAACCTGACCCATACCTAAGGCTCCATAGGTCCCCAATCCCCATGAGTGAACATACCCTTTTGAATCCAAGGCTAAGGAATGAGAATGTCCTGCTTTGACCTCTAGGATATTCCTTCGTGGTTCCTTTGAAAAATAGGGTATCGGGAGAGGACTGGATTGGACTTTGGAAGGTAATGCATGTCCTAATCGATAATCGTCCGTCGATCCCCAACCCAACACAACGGTACTACTATCCATATCTTGGGGATAGGAGGAGGAAGATGTGGAACACGATTCTTCTTCCTTTGTGGACGATGTCAAAGAAGAACATATCGCTAAGGTATGTTGAGGTCCACAAGCAATTTGAATCACATTTTGAATAGTTTCCGGAAATGGAATTTCCGTGGGGACGTTCATCACTGGAACGGATTCATAATGAATTCCTAATCCTAATTGACTCCATTGATTCCTACCCCATCCCATACATATACCATCGTTACGAAGAACGATGCAATGATGAAAGGAACAGGAGATGGAGTTTATGATATATCCTTTCAGTGCTAAGATACGTTGTGGATATGGATGATAATCATTCTGTTTCTCATAATTCTTGTGCTTGACATTCGAAGGAAGAGATGGACCTACTGATGATGATGATGATGATGATAATGATGATGATTTGTGGGAAAAAGTCTCACTCTCCTCCGCATCATATCCCAAACATGAAAATTTCATACTTCCCCAACTCCAAAGCTCTCCTTCCTTCGAAAGAGCATAACTACTAGCATATCCAGCAGCTATAGCTTGAAGAACGACATTTGTTTGAGATTTGAGATCTTGAATGGGAATGGAATGGAGAACCTTAGTATCACCAACGTTGGTGGGAGAAGGAATTGGTGTAGGATTACGATAGTGTTTGGTGGTAGCATTCACATGAATATTCCTATTGGGTCTAGGTCCACATTGACCATGTTGATTGGAACCACTTCCCATGATTCCTACTCCATTTTGGAATACAAACAGAGTATGTCGATATCCACAGGCAATTTGATGCACCGAGTAAGGAGGAACAAATATCGAATGAGGGATTGGTTGTCGAATCATTTTGGGGG
>Ga0209092_10003676_pt1 | contig 13148 bp, 11 predicted proteins | sample FraStrMetagenome_FD_187446 | JGI IMG/M metagenome (GOLD analysis project Ga0209092, IMG submission 187446) | Marine eukaryotic phytoplankton communities from Arctic Ocean - Fram Strait ARC3M Metagenome (SPAdes) (version 2) | ecosystem: Environmental > Aquatic > Marine > Oceanic | place: Fram...
GCAATAGGAACGAAGCGAGGGAATAGTGTTACATATAATGTACATTGTATATTATAAGCAACATAATGTCGACGGAGGATGGGAAAGGTCAGAGCCCATTGAACTTGTGTATAACAAATTACCTCTTTCCAATGTCTTGGCTGTGCAGACTCACATGAAGTTTTCATTAAGACGACGGGGCCGTAACAGGTTCCGTCTGACTAAACAATCTACATGAAATTAAAACATTAATACATACGTATTAATGCAATATAATAATATCATATATAAATCATTTAATTAAAACGAAGTGTAAGTAGTTTGAGTGTTAACGAAAACTTATGTCTACGAAGTAGATATACTAAATACATGTAACTGTTTAAGGACTTTATAATGAATATTCACGATATAATATTAGAAGATACACAAATTAATGAAAAACCTACGAGTAGTATTGGTAACTTTGCTAAAAAAGTTGCTAGTAAAGTAACTACTGGTGGTACTAGTGCTAGATTAGGTGGCGCAAGTGAAATGGGTTCTAAGGCAAACGAAATTTACAAAGACCTTGCTAGATGGCAAGGCATTAATGGCAAAAATGATAAAAACATGACTGCTGATGACTTAGCGGCATTTATGAAACAACATCAACTAACTGCCGGCGGTATGAAATTGCCTGATGGTGTGTTAACTAAAAAAGTAATTGATCAAGCATTAAAGAAAGCGGCCGCAGGTGCAATGACAGGCGGTAATGCGGCTCCGGCGCAAGCGCCAGCAGGAGGACCTGCAAAACCTGGCTTTGGTCAAGGAGCATTAGATGCTTTAAACAAAGGCGCAGGAACAAAAGCACCAAAAGCAAATGCACAGCAAGCAACTGGTCCTGCAAATGCACCGCAAGCGACAACAGCAACAGATCCTAAAGTAACACAATTAAAAAACAAAGGTGGTATTACACCAAACGTACAAGCAATGATTGATAAACTTTCGCCTACTGAAAAGAAAGTATTGGCAGGAGCAATATAATGAAACTTCAAGAAGTAACAGCATACAATTTAAAGTCAGCAACTATATTAAATGAAGGTTGGCAAGACTTAACAGAATCACAAAGAGTTTATGTCGGACGTTGGGAAAAGGAATTATGGCCGTTACTTGAACAGTATAATAAACTGTCAGAAGCAACACTTACAACTGATCAAATACAAAGTATATTTAAAGGTGCTGAAACACAAGCAAATGCAGACGGTGACAATAGAAACGCACTTGGTAAAGCAGGAGCGGCGGCAGGTGCTGTTGCAAAACTTCCAGTAGACGTTGCTAAGAAAATTGATGCTAAAGTAAATGAACTTGGAAAGTTAGCAAAAAATGCTGGACCTGTTAAAAATGCAGATGCTAAGTTTGCACAACTTAAGAAAGACATTAGTGCTAAAAATTCTGATAGTAAAGTTGTACAAGGTATACAAAAAATAAGTGATTGGGCAAAAGCAAATCCTGGTAAAGCAACTATTGCAGTTGGTATCTTAACAACGGTAGCGGCATTCGCAGGCGGACCACTAGGCGGCGCGGCCGCAGGTTTAGTACTACGTGCAACTAAAGATTTATTACAAGGCGAAGACCTTTCGAGTGCAGTAGGCAAGTCAGTTAAAACAGCGGCATATGGTGCCCTTGCTGGCGCGGCATTTGAATATATTTCAACTGATGCAATTGACAACATTGCAACTGCACAAGTAGCAGAACTAGATGCTATGGAAGCGGCAATGAATTCAGAAAACTTTGCAACAGCAAAAGCAGATTTGTTTGCAGACTTAGGCATGGATGTTGATGCACTTGAAGGTGCGGCAAAAATGAAGATGCAAGGCAACCTTAATGGATTCTTTTACGACTATGATACAGTTATTCCACCAGACATGCTGTCAAAGTATAAAGCATTAGAAGCCGCAGTTAGTGGAGCAAAAGACTTTAGTCCTGAGCATTACAAAGCGGCAGGCGAATTCCATAACTTTATGGCCAACATGGTTAGAAGTGATGATGCAAAAAATCTAACAGCAGTATGGAACGGACTAAAAGATATTCCTAGAGATAGTTTAGATATAAGCCAATTAGAACAACTTGTAGCAACTGCTGAAAGTGGTGATATTATTCTAGCAAATATGGAAAAGGCTGGCGGAGCAATAGCATCAGCGGCACAAGGTGCTATGCAAACAGTTGACGATACAGCCAAAGATGCACAGAAATCAAAACCAATTGATTCTAAAGAAAAGGAACAACTTGAATTAGATCTCAAAGGCGGAAGTGATGCAACTCCAGTAGATAAAAACTTTGATAAAAATCAAAAGATGTCTGACTTTGGAAAAGTTGGCGAAGAAATTGATATGGAAGATCGGTTTGAAGCATTTCTAGCAGAAGCCGGGGAGCAAGGTGAACTACCTTTAGACAATCCAAATACAATGGGTGCAAAAGCAAAACGTGGACTAGGAAAGTTAGCCAAAGGTGCATTAGGTGCAGTTAAAGGTGCCGCAGGCAAAGTTAAAGCCGGTGCTAAAGAAATGGGAACAGCAGTAAGTGCAAAGAAACTTAACAAGGCTTGGGTAGCGGCAGGTGAACCTACAGACACTGCAAGTATTATGAATATACTAGGAGATGCAGGGTTAAGCAATGATCAAATATCAACTATTGGTCAAACAGCAAAAGTAGAATTAAAACCAAGTGCAAAAGCAGACACAGGAACAGAACCAACAGCAGGTGATGCTCCAGCAGACGAACCAGAAGCAACACCAAGTGCTGAACCAGAAGCGCCACAAGCCGGGGCAACAGCAACAGCAGATGCTGGTCCTGCAAAAAAAGGTGATGTTAGAAAAGCCAAAGACGGTAAAGAGTATAAGTGGATGGGTGCGTTATGGGTAGACACTGCAACCAATAAACCTATTGGTGTTCAAGCATCGTTACAAAATGGATTAGGACATCCTAAATTAGATCCAATTATTGCCGCGGCGAAACAAGATCCAGCAGTAGCAAAAGCAATTAAAGCACAACTTACACAAGCGGCTTAGAAAAACGGCATTTGCGTTTTCTTTGTAGTTTCTAAATTTTCTTTTATTATATCGCCTATAAGTTGTCGATCTTCAAGACTTAATTCAAAGGCTTCAGTCATTGTCATGCTTCCTCGCATATACCACATGAGTTTAAACAACTCAGATTTCAACTGTTTGCATTGGCCTTCTAAATTATTAACTTCTTCTAGGATCTGTTCAACTGGCCAGGTGACGATCCTTACGCGAAAAAAGTTGATTGATCAAATACAATCGGAACTTCAAAATTTTCTAAAGCACCTTCTGCTATTTGTTCTTCAGTTGCTTTTACTTTCATAGGCGGAACTTCAAACGTTTTCTTTTGCACTTCGATGTGATCACTTAGTGATTTAAAAAATGACTTGTCAGTATTTTCTAAAAATTCTGTAATATGATTTCTTGCAGTAACAACTTCATCGCCTACTTGAATTGATACAACACTATTAATAACCATACCTAATGTAATATCTCTAATCTTATTAAATGTAACATTAAATTGTTTTAATTTTTCGTCTTCGTCAATTTGATCGTTGTTTACTAATGAAAAAATTCTTTGCTCTTCAAAAGTTTGCATTGACACTTGGCTAAATTCTTTATACGATAGCGGACGTACTATACAAGTTAATCCATTTGCATCAAACTTATTATCAAACACAGCATTTGTATATCTATCAAGTACATTTCTTAAATCAATAGTATAATCTGTTGGAGTTTTAGTGCCTGGAGGAGTTGCAGTAATACTCATGTGTTCTCCATAGGTTGCAATTCTAATAGCAATCAAACATGCGTCAATGTCGAGACTTGGCATACCCCATGCATTTTTAATATTAGGAATACAACTTTGAATTAAGTCTACAGTTGCTTGACCGCTGAGAAGTGCATCCGGAGTTTTTAATGCAAGTTCATCTTTTGCTGTCATAGGCATTACAGGCAATTCTCCTGTTTCTGTAAAGTCTAAACAATCCTCACCATAATATTCTCCACCACTAGGCAACGTTAAATAAATTTTTGCTGTTCTAAAATGCCCCGCTAGTGGGTTAACTTTGTTTGTTTTTGGTTGATTCAATAATGGGTTTATATTATTTCCACTATTTGTCTTAAATTCGTCTGGGTTAAAGTCTGCCATGTTTTTCTCCGTATAAATACATTAGTAATTAGTATATGTATTTATGTACGCACTTTATAGGATTTAGACTAATATGGCAGGACCTGTAACAGGAACAATTGGAAACGAAGAAGTAACCCTTAATGATGCGGCTACTGAAACTACCTTATTGAAAATGCTGGCGGTTATCCAAAAGCAAGGTGGATCTGGCGGCAGTGGCGGTAGTGGTCAAAAAGACGCGGCTAAAGAACTTCATCAGATGGCTAAGGCTACTGGAAAAACTACCAAAGAGTTAGAAGATTTTGAAGAAACTATAGAAGAAACTAGCAGTGCTATGTCTAGAGGCTTTGGTCAAGTCCTAGGCGCAGTACAAGGCCTTGCGTATGAATTTATGGGTGGCGCAACATCCATGTCAGACTTCACTCAACATATTACCGGTGCATTATCGGCTATACCTATAGTAGGTCCATTAGTTGGCGGAGCATTACAATTATTAGTTGGTGTTGTAGATAACAACATACAAACATTTAGAGAAATGTCACAAGTTGGTGTTGACTTTGGAGATAGTATTTTTGGTGCTAAACTAGCGGCAACACAAGCAGGACTTAGTATGGAAACGTTTGCTGGAGTTGTTGGACAAAACTCACAGTCATTAGCATTATTTGGCGGTAATGCCGCAGAAGGTGCAAAACGTTTTGCCGCAATTAGTGGTGAAATACAAAGGAACTTTGGTCCTAAATTTAGTAAACTTGGCCTGACAATGGAAGAAACTGCTGAATTTACAGCAGACTATATTGATATGCAAACAAGATTAGGGCGTTCGCAACGTATGAGCAATGGAGACATTGTAAAAAATGCGGCGGCTATGACTGAACAAGTAGACTTGCTTGCAAGAGTAACAGGTAAAAGACGTGACCAGATTATGGAAGAAATTAAAGGCAACCAAGCAGACAAGCGTCTTAAGTTGATCTTTAATATGATGGACGAAGGTGCTAAAGCAAACCTTAATGGTGTATTGACTATGATGGGTGACGCAAGTCCGGGTCTTAAAGATGCAATTACAGAAATGGTTGCAACAGGTGGTGTACCATTAGGTGAAATGGGTCAAGATTTGATACGTTTAAATCCTAACTTAGCAAAAATGTCCGCAGGATTGAAAGACGGTTCAGTTACCCAAGATGAGTTTATGGCAGAGATTAGAAAAACTGCAAACATGGCCGACAACTTAACTGATGCTCAGAAAACACAGTATTCAACACTAGCGGCAATGGGCAGTGGAATTGGTAGTGCTATTATTGAAATTATGGGTTTGCAAAATGCTGGTGCAAAGTTATCTGAAGCACAACAAGCACAAGCAGATGCTGAAGAATCAAGATCAAAAGCAACAGCAGATTTTGAACGTGTACTACAAGAATCAAAAAACAAAATCATGGACGGATTGATTACATCAGGTATATTTGATACAATAGCAACAACACTTGGATCATTTACTACATGGCTAGCAAGTCCAGACGGTACAAAACGAATTGAAGATTTTGTTGGAACTCTCTCAACTAAATTTAACGAACTAATTACAGCCTTTAAAGAAGGTAAACTTATGGATCTTCTTAAAGGGTATGTTAAAGATGGCTTAGCAGGACTAGGTGGCGTCATTGGCGGATTATTAGGCGGAATATTTGGCGGTAGTGCTGAAGAGGAAGAAGTAGGACCAGACGGTAAACCTGTTGCTTCAAAAAGCGGCGGCGGCGGAATGTTTGCTGGAATGGACGGAGCATTAGAAAAATTAGCAGGAATGGTAATGGTAGGTGGTGCAGTTTATCTTGCTATCAAAGGGTTCCAAACATTACTTGGCGGATTTGCAAATCCAACAGTTATATTAGGCGCAGGTGTACTAGCAGGATTATTAATTGGTACAGGCGCGGCAATTGCACTTGCAGGTAAAGGTATTGAAGCGGCTGGTACAGGTGTATCGAGTGTTGCCGATGGCATTGAGCGCATGGCCGCTGTTAAAGACACTGCAAACTTAACTAACATTGCAACAGCATTAGGAGCAATTGGTAGTGCTATGCTTAAATTTGCGGCAGCAGAAATGGTATCGGGTATAGGTAGTTTATTTGGCGGCGACAATATATTTGACACAATGGTCACAGGCATTAACAAGTTTGCAGGTATTGATGCAGTTGCAATTACAAATGTTGCTAGTTTAGCAGGCACAGGATTATCAGATCTTGGCGATGCAATGATAAAACTGGCGGCAGGCGGAATTATAGATAGTATTGGTAGTTTCTTTGGAGCAAGTTCACCATTTGAAAAAATGGTAGCCGGTATTAACGAATTTGCAAAAATTGACGGCACAGCAGTGGAAAACTTAACAGCATCATCAGGTGGTTTAGCAGGATTAAAAGAGTTTGCTGATGGATTAGATGCTAATAACGTAGAAAGTTTTGCAACAGCAGTTGATAAATTAGTAGATTCCCTGAGTGATCTAAATGGTGAACTTTCTAAAGACAACAATGGATTCTTTAGCAAAGGCACTGGAACAAACGCAGGATCCGTTCTTGGAGGCGGATCTGGCGGCGGGGGCATAAGTAATAGTAACATACAAGCATTAATCACACTTATGCGCGAACAAAACCGATTAACAAAAGCGTTAGTCGATAAGAATCCAGAGAGTGCATATTAAGGACAGACAATGAGTTGGAAGAAATATTTTACACCAGTAGCAACAGGCGACAACCCAGGAGGAAATTATAGTCCTTTAGGTGGCGGTCGCGACGGCGGTGGCATGGCCGGACCAGCACGTTCTAATTATTCAAGTTACTTGCCTGATGTGTATGTTGGCGCTCCTAATAGAGTTGAGCGTTACGGGCAATATAATACAATGGATCTAGATTCAGAAGTTAATGCCGCATTAGACATCCTAGCAGAATTTACTTCGCAAAAAAATGCACAAAATAAAACACCATTTACATTAGATTTTAAGAAAAAAGCAACTACATCTGAAACAACTATTTTACAACAGTATTTGCAACAGTGGAACAAATTACAAAAGTTTGATACTCGTATGTTTAGAATTCTACGCAACGTGTTTAAATACGGTGACCAATTCTTTATTAGAGATCCTGAAACTAAAAAGTTATTTCATGTTGACTCAGCAAACGTAGCGAGAATTATTGTTAACGAAAGCGAAGGCAAAAAACCGCAACAGTACGTAATTAAAGATTTTAATTTAAACTTTAGAGACATGGTTGCTACAACTCCTTTTCAAACAAACGGAAATGTTACTGGTGGCGGCGATGGTTACTTAACAGGTGGCGTCCGTGGCATGGTAGGTAGTGTTCCTAAGCAAAGCGGAAGTAGATTCCAAGAAGGCGAAGGCGAAGTTTCTATTGATGCAGAAAATGTTGTGCATCTAAGTTTAAGCGAAGGGTTAGACAATAACTTTCCTTTTGGTAACAGTTTACTTGAAACTATTTTTAAAGTTTATAAACAAAAAGAATTACTTGAAGATGCAATCATCATTTATCGAGTTCAAAGAGCGCCAGAGCGCAGAGTATTCTACGTTGATGTGGGTAACATGCCATCGCACTTAGCGATGCAATTTGTAGAACGTGTTAAGACGGAAATTCATCAAAGACGAATCCCATCGGCAACAGGTGGAGGCACAAACGTCATAGACAGTTCATACAATCCTCTGTCAATCAACGAAGATTACTTTTTTCCACAAACTGCTGAAGGACGTGGATCTAAAGTTGAAACACTACCAGGTGGTACAAACTTAGGCGAAATTGATGATCTTAGATACTTTACTAATAAGTTAGTACGTGGATTACGTATTCCGTCAAGTTATTTGCCAACAGGAGCAGATGATTCAGCGGCTCAATACAATGACGGTCGTGTAGGAACAGCATATATCCAAGAATTAAGATTTAATACATACTGTGAAAGACTTCAAGGATTATTAATTGAAGATTTAAATCAAGAGTTTAAACGCTACTTACTTGAAAAGGGTGTTAACATTGATACAGCAATGTTTGATATTAGATTCCAACCACCACAAAACTTTGCAAGTTATAGACAAGCAGAAATTGACAATGCACGTATTCCAACATTTACACAAATGAGTGCAATACCATATGTTTCAAATCGTTTTGCTATGAAACGTTACTTAGGACTATCTGAAGAAGAAGTTGCAGAGAACGAACGTTTGTGGCGTGAAGAGAATGATGAGAATATACAACCACTGCCAACAGATGCAGGTGGTGAACTTAGAGGTGCTGGTGTTAGTGGAGCAGGCATTGAAGCAGATATGGCCGGTATGGAAGAAGAAGTACCAGGCGGTGAAGCACCAATTGACGGAGGTGCTGATACAGCACCAGAAACAGCAACAGGTGGAGAAGGTGTACCTCAAGACGGCGCAACTGACGTAACGGTATAAATAACAGTATGATACTTAGAGAACTTTTTTACTTTGACAAAGAAACACTTGAGCCTGTAGAGGACAATAGTTATTCTGCTAGGGATGACCAATCACCAGTAGACATTAATTCAACACGTAAAACTCGACTCACACTTCGCCAGATTAATCGTGCAAGATTAGCCGCAGATGTACATAAGGAAGAGCAAGAGAAAGACTTGCATTTTGTTAGACAAATGTATGGCATCGCCGCACAAGCAGAGGCCGGAGTATGATAATTGAGCATAGCCTTTGTATTAGGTAACGGTACTAGCCGGTCCTCTATACCTTTAAACCCCCTAAGAAAATTCGGAACTATATATGCTTGTAATGCAGTATATAGAGAATTCAAACCTGACTACTTAGTTGCAGTTGATACAAAAATGGTCAACGAAATTGTACAACATAGGTATCAGTTAGAAGGTCAAGTTTGGACAAATTATAATAAATCATATGAGCGTTACACTGGACTTAATTATTTTGAACCAAGCAAGGGTTGGAGTAGTGGTCCAACAGCATTAGACCTTGCAAGTAGTCACGGACATAAAACAATATACATATTAGGATTTGACTATCAAGGAATAGGTCCTGAATACAAACGTGTAAACAATTTATATAGTAGTTCGCCTAATTATAAACGTGAACACGATACAGCAACTTACTATGGCAATTGGTTACGCCAAACGACTACTGTTTTTCAGAAAAATAACGAAAAGAGATATATAAGAGTAATAGTAAATGATAAAGGATTTATTCCAGAACCATTTGCAAACTTTGCTAACATTTCGCATGTTACAATGGAAGATTTTGCTAAATCTTTCAATTTTGGCCTTGTAAAATAAAAAAGGCTCATTTTTAGCCTATATCTACGTACTTTTCTGTATAAATAGTAAATACTAATGACAGCCTTACCGTAAGGTAATTTAATTTTAACAGGAGACGAAAATGGCAGATCTTAACAAATTCGAGAGTATGCTCGAAAAACTAGTTAACGAAGATCGCGCTGGCGCAGAAGAAATGTTCCACGAGATTGTAGTTGAAAAATCAAGAGAAATTTATGAAAATCTTTTAGAAAACGATCTAGAAGATGATAAAGACGACGACAAAGAAGTTGATGAGTCAAGTGATGACGAATCAGTAGACGAGTCGGACGAAGACTTAGACGAAGCAACTGACGAAGAAGTTGACGAGTCAAGCGATGATGAAGAAACCAAAGAAGGTTTTGACATGAACGAATTCGAAGTTGAACCAATGCCAGAAGCAGATCCAGCAGACGATATGATGGCTGATTTGGAAATGGGCGATGATGAAGAAGGCGACGATGCTCCAGAGGGCGACGAAGACTTAGAAGATCGCATGGTAGACTTAGAAAAAGAATTAGACGACTTACGTCAACAATTTAATGACGAAATGGGTGCAGGCGACGACGAAGGCGACGACGAAGAAGCAGGCGACATGGGTGACATGGAAGTTGATGACGAAGAAGATGATGACGATTCAGAAGAAGAGTCATTTGATCTTGGCGTAGAAGAAGCAACTGATGAAGAAGTCGAAGAAGGCGATAAGTCAGAAACTGAAACAATGCGTGAGTATGTTGAAAAAGTAACTGCTACAATGGGCGATAACGGTGCAGACACCAAGTCAACTGTTGCAAGTGCAAACAACATGGGCGGAACAGCAAGTAACTTAGTTGCAGGCGGCGAAGCAGACTCAAAAGGTACAACAGGTGGCTTAGCGGCAAACTCAAGTAAAGAAGATAACATGGGTAACATCAACGTACCAGGTGGTAAAGCATCGAAAAGCATGAAAAATGAGCCAAAAGGCCACGGCACTGAAAAGAAAGGTGCAGGCGAAACTGCTGACAATAAAAAATCTACTATTGGCAGTTAATTTAGGAGTTAGACGATGTTTATACTAAACGAGACACTGACATTCGACCAAGCAAAGATGGTTGTTGAGTCTACTGAAAACTCAACTGGTGGCAAGGATCTTTATTTAAAAGGTATTTGTATCCAGGGAGGAGTACGCAATGCAAATGAGCGTGTTTATCCTGTAAATGAGATTGGAAGGGCTGTCAAAACTCTCAATGACCAAATTGGGACTGGTTACTCAGTTCTCGGTGAAGTAGATCATCCCGAAGGCCTAAACATTAACCTAGATCGTGTTTCACATATGATAACAGATATGTGGATGGAAGATAATAACGGTTATGGCAAAATGAAAATTTTACCGACCCCGATGGGACAACTAGTTAAAACAATGCTTGAGAGCGGAGTTAAATTAGGTGTTTCATCGCGTGGTTCGGGTGAAGTAACAGATTCCGGCGATGTGTCGGGATTCGAAATAATCACTGTGGACGTTGTGGCTCAGCCTAGCGCCCCTGGTGCATATCCAACACCCATTTATGAACACTTAATGAATGCACGTGGCGGAATGAAGGCATATGAACTAGCACAGGCAACAAAACATGACGATAAGGCACAAAAGTATCTTAAGGAATCGCTAATTAACATAATTAGCAAACTCCAGTGAAACTAGGAGAAAAAGTATGATAGATGCACTGAAAACACTCTTTGAAAACGATGTTGTTACTCAAGAAGTCAGAGCACAAATTGAAGAGGCTTGGGAAGGCAAGATTCGCGAAAACAAACAGGCGGCAACGGCTGAATTGCGCGAAGAGTTTGCTCAAAAGTACGAACATGACAAAGCAACAATGGTGGAAGCCATTGATACAATGCTTAATGATCGTCTTGCTGAGGAAATTGCCGAGTTTGCAGAAGATCGCAAACATCTAGCAGAAGCCAAAGCAAAGTATGCTGTTAAGTTGAAAGAAAATGGAGACTTAATGAAAGCGTTTGTAATGGACCAGTTAGGAAAAGAAGTCACTGAATTGCACGAAGACCAAAAGAAAATGGCAAGTAATTTTGCCAAAATGGAGGAATTTGTTGTAGAGGCTCTATCTAAAGAAATCGCAGAGTTCTTTGAAGATAAGAAAGACCTAGCCGAAACAAAAGTACGCTTAGTACGTGAGGCTAAAGTACACTTCAATAAAGTGAAAACACAGTTTATTGAAAAGAGTGCAAAATTAGTATCTGAAACAGTAAGTAAAGGCCTTAATAAGGAAATTACTGCACTTAAAGAAGACATTAATATTGCAAGAGAAAACGACTTCGGTCGTAAGTTGTTTGAATCATTCGCAAGCGAGTATGCTACTAGTTACTTGAATGAGAATAGTGAAACATCAAAACTTCTTAAAATTGTAAATCTTAAAGATAAGCAAATAGTAGAAGCAAAAGCACAAGCGGTTAAGGCTGTTGAGATTGCGAAAGCAAAAACATCAGAGATTACAAAGATTAACGAAGCCGCAGAGCGTAATAAAGTAATTAGCGGATTGATTGAGCCATTAAGCAAAGGTCAACGTGAAATTATGACAGACTTACTGGAATCTGTTCAAACGTCTAAATTAGACAAGTCGTTTAACAAGTACCTACCAGCAGTTATTGACGGTAATGCTCCAGCAAAGAAGAAGGCAAAATTAGTAGAAGGCAAAGAAGTAACAGGCAACAGAGAAACTAACGTTAGTAGTAAAGCAGACGAGAATGTCGTTGACATTAGACGTCTTGCTGGATTAAATTGATAGGAGATAATTATGTCAGAACTACTTGAAAGTCGCTGGCAGGAAACGAAAACTGCATTGCTAGAAGGTCTAGGCGGAACTAAGAAATCCGTTATGGCAACTACACTGGAAAATACACGCAAGTATTTGTCAGAAACAGCAACCGCAGGAACAACTTCCGCCGGTAATGTCGCAACTCTTAACAGAGTTATTTTACCAGTAATTCGTCGTGTAATGCCAACGGTAATTGCAAACGAACTAGTTGGCGTACAGCCAATGACTGGTCCAGTGGGTCAAATCCACACACTAAGAGTCCGTTATTCGGACACTTTTAATGCAGGTGCATCAGGCGCAACTGCAGGTGAAGAAGCACTTTCACCATTTAAGATTGCTGAGTCTTACTCAGGTAACACTAACGGTAAAGCAGATGCTACAGCCGCTAAAGAAGGTGTTCCAGGGAATAAACTAAGTATCCAGATCCTAAAACAGACTGTTGAAGCGAAAACTCGTAAGTTGAGTGCTCGTTGGACGTTTGAAGCGGCTCAAGATGCTCAGTCACAGCATGGTATCGATGTAGAAGCAGAAATTATGGCGGCTTTGGCCCAAGAAATTACTGCTGAGATCGACCAGGAAGTATTGGCTTCATTGCGTACACTAAGTGGTACAGCAGTTGAGACATACGACCAATCAGCAGTAAGTGGTACAGCAACTTTTGTTGGTGACGAACACGCCGCATTGGCAGTTCAGATCAACAGAGCGGCTAACTTAATCGCTCAGCGTACAAGACGTGGTGCGGGTAACTTTGCAGTGGTAAGTCCATTTGCATTAACAGTACTTCAATCAGCAACAACTTCAGCGTTCGCAAGAACAACTGAAGGTACGTTCGAAGCACCAACAAACACTAAGTTTGTAGGTACATTGAACAATGCT
>Ga0209092_10003678_pt1 | contig 13142 bp, 16 predicted proteins | sample FraStrMetagenome_FD_187446 | JGI IMG/M metagenome (GOLD analysis project Ga0209092, IMG submission 187446) | Marine eukaryotic phytoplankton communities from Arctic Ocean - Fram Strait ARC3M Metagenome (SPAdes) (version 2) | ecosystem: Environmental > Aquatic > Marine > Oceanic | place: Fram...
TCCATTACCATAATTGCGATGATAAACATCAATCTGGATTTTTTTCAAAATGGAAGCAAATTCTTGAAAAAGGTCACAATCGATTCAAAGAAACTAAGTGCTGAAGATGTCAATGTTTCCATATTTACTGATACTGTTGTTGGTGCGCTCTTTGACACAGTTGTTGGTTTGGTTGTTGGTCCTTTTTTTGGAGCATAATAGTAATCGACGTCATCAATTATTGATGCCTGGGATGAAATGGAAGGGCGTGAAGAAGCGGAAGGATTAATGGTAGGAGGAGACGACGATGTGGGACTGTATGAGATGGATGGCACAGCTGAAGGAAATGGATCACCACAATCGATATCTATCTCGAGTGAATTATAATGTGCATCGCAGAGAACATATAGATCAATATTCCCATCTGTTTCGAAAATAGACAATCTTCAGTAAGAAACTAAAATAAAAAACAACTCCACCACAATCATCATCACCATACCCACTTACCAACTATAATTCTACCCCATGAAGGGAATTTTATGCTAAAGAGCTCCGATGGAACACGTCCTGACAATTGATTAAAAGCTAATATCAATGCATCATGAAGAAGATAAAAGAACGCAAAATTGGATGTTGAGACGGATTAAAACCATGCTCCTCCAAACATAAATCTACTGTACGGCCGTACTTACAAAGCTGTATATTCTTAACATTTGTTAAAAGACCTAGCTCTGATGGGATGCTTCCTGACAATTGATTATAATCTAATATTAATGCATCAAGAAGAAGAGGAAAGTACACAAAATTGGATGTTGAGGACAGATTCAAACCATGTTCCTCCAAACATAAATCTACTCTACAACCATACTTACCCGACCATATCATCTCAAGGTTTCTTAGAAGGCCTAGCTCGGATGGTATTGTTCCAATCAAATTATTCCGAGCTAAAATCAATGCATCATGAAGAAGAGGAAAGAACGCAAAAAAAAATTTTGAGGACAGATTCAAACCATGTTCCTCCAAACATATCTACTATATATTCGTACTTACACAGATGTATCCTCTGAACCTTTGTCAACGATCGCAGCTCTGATGGGATGCTTCCTGACAATTTATTATTATCTAATATCAATGCATCATGAAGAAGAGGAATGAAAGCAAAATTGGATGTTAAGGACAGATTCAAACCATGTTCCTCCAAACATATCTACTATACCACCATACTTACTCAGATATATCTCCTTAACATTAGTTAAGAATCCCAGCTCTGATGGGATGCTTCCTGACAATTTATTAACATCTAATATCAATGCATCATGAAGAAGAGGAATGAACGCAAAATTGGATGTTAAGGACAGATTCAAACCATGTTCCTCCAAACATATCTACTATACCACCATACTTACTCAGATATATCTCCTTAAGATTTGTTAACGATCCCAGCTCTGATGGGATGCTTCCTGACAATTCGTTATCATCTAATATCAATGCATCATGAAAAAGAGGAAAAAACGCAAAATTGGATGTTAAGGACAGATTCAAACCATGTTCCTCCAAACATATCTACTATACCACCATACTTACTCAGATATATCTGCCTAACATTTCTCCACAACCCCAGCTCTGATGGGATGCTTCCTGACAATTGATTATTATCTAATATCAATGCATCATGAAGAAGAGGAAAAAAACGCAAAATTGGATGTTGAGGACAGATTCAAGCTATGTTCCTCCAAACATATCTACTCTACAACCATACTTACTCAGATATATCTGCTTAACATTAGTTAAAAATCCCAGCTCTGATGGGATGCTTCCTGACAATTGATTATCATCTAAAATCGATGCATTATGAAGAAGAGGCAAGAAAGCAAAATTGGATATTGAGGACGGATTCAAATATCATGATAACATAGATCTACTCTACAACCATACTTACTCAGATAAATCCTCTCAGCATTTGTTAACGATCGCAGCTCTGATGGGATGCTTCCTGACAATTGATTAAAAGCTAATATTAATGCATCATGAAGAAGAGGAAAGAACGCAAAATTGGATGTTGAGACGGATTAAAACATCATTATATCATAGATCTACTCTACAACCATACTTACTCAGATCTATCCTCTGAACCTTTGTCAACGATCCCAGCTCTGATGGGATGCTTCCTGACAATTGATTATTATCTAATATCAATGCATCATGAAAAAAAGGGAAAAAAACGCAAAATTGGATGTTGAGGACAGATTCAAACCATGTTCCTCCAAACATATCTACTCTACAACCATACTTACAAAGTTGCATCCACTTCACATTAGTTAAAAATCCTAGCTCTGATGGGATGCTTCCTGTCAATTCATTAACATCTAATATAAATGCATCATGAAGAAGATAAAAGAACGCAAAATTGAATGTTGAGGACGGATTCAAACCATGTTCCTCCAAACATATCTACTCTAAGGCCGTACTTACAAAGCAGTACTCTATCAAGTTTTGTCAACAACCCGAGCTCTGATGGGATGCTTCCTGTCAATTCATTAACATCTAATATCAATGCATCATGAAGAAGATAAAAGAACGCAAAATTGGATGTTGAGGACAGATTTAAACCATGTTCCTCCAAACATAAATCTACTCTACAACCGTACTTACGCAGATATATAAAATTAACATTTCTCCACAATCCAAACTCTGATGGGATGCTTCCTGACAATTTATTACCAGCTAATATCAATGCATCATAAAGAAGAGGAAAGAAAGCAAAATTGGATGTTGAGGACGGGTTTAAATCATGTTCCTCCAAACATATCTACTCTATATTCGTACTTACCCAGATATATCTTCTCAATCTTTGTCAACGATCCCAGCTCTGATGGGATGCTTCCTGACAAATTATTCCGAGCTAAAATCAATGCATCATGAAGAAGAGGAAAAAACGCAAAATTGGATGTTGAGGACAGATTCAAACCATGTTCCTCCAAACATATCTACTATTCTACAACTAAACTTACTAATATCTATCCCCTTAGCATTTGTCAACAATCCCAGCTCTGATGGGATGCTTCCTGACAATTGATTATCATCTAATATCAATGCATCATGAAAAAAAGGAAAAAAAACGCAAAATTGGATGTTGAGGACAGATTCAAACCATGTTCCTCCAAACATATCTACTCTACAACCATACTTACTCAGATATATCTGCCTAAGAATTGTCAACGATCCCAGCTCTGATGGGATGCTTCCTAACAAATTATTATTATCTAATATCAATGCATCATGAAGAAGAGGAATGAACGCAAAATTAAAATTTTGAGGACAGATTCAAACCATATTTCTCCAAAAATAAATCAACTATATTTTCGTACTTACCCAACCATATCCTCTGAATATTAGCTAACGATCCCAGCTCGGATGGGATGCTTCCTGTCAATTCATTACCATCTAATATCAATGCATCATGAAGAAGAGGAATGAACGCAAAATTGGATGTTGAGGACAGATTCAAACCATATTCCTCCAAACATATCTACTGTACCACCATACTTACTCAGATATATCCTTATAACATTAGTTAAGAATCCCAGCTCTGATGGGATGCTTCCTGACAATTCGTTATCATCTAATATCAATGCATCAAGAAGAAGAGGAAAGTACGCAAAATTGGATGTTGAGAACAGATTTAAACCATGTTCCTCCAAACATAAATCTACTCTACCACCATACTTACTCAGATACGTCCACCTAACTTTTGTCAACAATCCCAGCTCTGATGGGATGCTTCCTGACAATTGATTATTATCTAATATCAATGCATCATGAAGAAGAGGAAAGAACGCAAAATTGGATGTTGAGGACGGATTCAAGCTATGTTCCTCCAAACATATCTACTCTACAACCATACTTACTCAGATATATCTGCTTAACATTAGTTAAAAATCCCAGCTCTGATGGGATGCTTCTTGACAATTGATTATTATCTAAAGTCAATGCATCATGAAGAAGAGGAAAGAACGCAAAATTGGATATTGAGAACGGATCCAAACATCATCAAATCATAAATCTACTCTCCAACCATACTTACTGAGATATATCCTCTCAGCATTTGTTAACGATCGCAGCTCTGATGGGATGCTTCCTGACAAATTATTCCACCCTATGTTTTGCAAAAATGGAAATTAAATGAGGGAAAGAGTCTTTCTCGATTTATTAATGTTCGATTCACTTACGAAAATCGAGGACGCTTGTCTTTGTCAAATTGGAGATAGACGATGGAATTGTGGAAGAAATCCCCCTGTTCATTCCTGCATTTACCAAAGAAATATTTAATAAGTAAGCATCACGTTGAATGTCTGAAATGAACCCGACAAATAAAAACGCACCAAAATCTACAACTTCTAGATTACTCCCTTTCTGAAACAGTAACTCTGGAATAGGACCTGTCAATGCATTCCGATCTAGAACATGCAAGGTGAAATTAAATAAGAATATCTTATCTTAAATAATTATAGAAAAATAATATGAACTTACATAGATCGAGAACTTCAAGGGAAGACATGCGTCCTAGCTCTGAGGGAATCTTTCCATTTAGTTGATTTTGGTTATCCGATTCTGAGTCTTTAGATTCAGGTGCAAATGTAATAGTAAGAATAGATTCCTTCTTCAAACCTCACATACTGAATAATGACTATTGCACTCACCAATTATAATTGCTTTTAAATTCATCAACTCTCCAAGCTCCGTTGGCAATGGACCTGTTAATAGATTATCACCTATGAAAACAAAAATCATAGAGATCAAATTTACAAAGATCAAAAAAACATAATCCTTCAAACACTACAATGAAAATTTGATTTGCTTACCCAAATCCATTATTTCCAAAGACTCCATGTTACCAATCTCAGTTGGCAATGAACCAGAAATTCCATTAATATCTAAGAAAATGAAATTAAAAAAATTGTTTCATGTTAAATATAAGTTTTCATTCAGATAATTATGTCGCATATCAATCGCAGCATCTTACTTAAATCCAAATACGCCAAAGAGGTAAGATTTCCAATCTCAGATGGGATTGTAATCGAAAATGAATTCCTTCCTATTCCAACCAAAAAATAGTGCAATGTAAAGGTGTTAAGTAAGTTAAAATAGTACCAATCCTGAAAACATAAATTACTCACGCAGGTCTAGATATTTGAGAGAGGATATCTTGCAAAGCTCAGATGGTATAGGCCCCGACATGACATTAGCACCTTTTTCACAATATTGATTATATCAAAAAAAATATTTAGAATAGCTTTCGAGAACATCGTCAAAGGTTGGCAGTCAAAGAGAACTTACCAATAACAAGAACCTCCAAGAGCTCAAGATTTCCTAGCTCAGTAGGTATCTTTGATGATAATCTATTTTTTTCTGGCCAATATAAGTTATATTCCGAAAAGATGAGTATCAATTATTTTATAGTACTTTTACATTCTCCACATTCAGTTATGAACTCACCTAAATTCAATTTCTCAAGAGAATTAAGAGTCCCAATCTCAGTTGGAATATTGCCATCTAGCTGGTTGTTATCTATTTCCAAATCAAAAAGAATGTTGTGAGCATGGGACAAGAAAACACAACACATTAAAAGACTCAAACCAGAAATTGCTTACCGAGAAAGAATACCTTAATATTTTGCATATTTTCAATTTGTGGATTGATCGAACCTGTTAGGATATTATTGCCTATACATATGAAATGTTTCATTACTTTAGTTTTGTGGAGACAAAAATAAGATTAGATAAAGATTTAAATAATCTTACCAACATCAAAATATGTAACGTTTGGATTTTCAAAGCACTCCACTGGAATCGATCCATCCAATCTATTGTTTTCTGGTAATGAAAAGAAGCATTTGTGTCAAATTAAATGTGTTTTAAATGAAATAGATTATCAATCATAAATCTCTATCCAATATGCTTACCTAAGCTTATTGCTTGCAACGTTTCTATGCTACAGAAGCTCGCAGGGATACGTCCTGACAGCATATTATTGTCTAATTTATAGGAAAGGAAATATTCGAAGTTAAAATGAGGAAAATGATAATGACAAATTTTGACAAAAATGCATAAAAGAAGCACTTACTCAGAAGAAGATTGGATAAATACGTCATATTTCCAGGGTCATTAGGTATTTCACCAGCCAAATTGTTCCAACCTTTGTTGTTGATAAAACGAACATAAATAATTTTTTAAATTAGAAATTCAATTAGGGATTACACACATGATCTTCAATGTCATACTCACAAAGATCTAAAGATGTTAAATTGAGCTTCATCAACTCATTGGGGATGGAATTTGTCAAAGAATTATTCTCTGTTGCAATATTCGTCACGTTATATTCATCATAAATTTGAGACATATTTCAGTATGAGCATTTTCGCTGCATCAAATAATTATTCGGTTACGGCACAAACAACTTACGCAAAGAGAGAACATTTAATTCATGTAACTGACTAAGTTGAGTTGGAATCGTTCCATTCAGCTCGTTGTTGCCTTAAAATTAAAACATAGAAGCAACAAAGTAAGTGAGGACTTAGTGAAGATATAAAGGAAATTAATTGGCCACAAAACCTACCAAGAAATAGGTAATTTAAGCTTTTTAGACTACCTAGCTCAGACGGGACCCTTCCAGATAATTCATTGTGCTCTGAACTCATATAAGAAATCATATTTTTCAATTACTTGAAGGTGCAGTATTTAAAAGTTACAAAAAATTGAATTTCTTTCACGTACCTAACCACAATGTTTCAAGAGAACTAAGATTACCGAGCTCGATAGGTATTGAGCTCTCCATAGAGTTATTGTCTTCAGAGATATGCACATGAAAGAATATGGCATTTCAGTAAAAGTTATGATCACAGATTCGCAAATTCTGCATCAAAACTTACGTAATATGAATATTTTACACTTGTGCAATTTTCCCATTTCCGAAGGTATAGATCCTGCATTGTGAATGTTAGCTTCACAAAGAATAGCAAGGAATAAATGTATCAATGTTTCATGTTGCTTTTTGAAGGTCTCTTCATTACAATACATTCTTGTATTAATGAACTTACTCATAACAAAAATCAATAAATTGGCTAAGTTGCCAAATTCACTTGGTATAGACCCTGTAAAATTATTGTTAACTATAAAGAAAAGAAAAGCAAACATGGTGAGCATGTAACGCGATATTTCTAATTGCTCACATTTCATTTTACACGCATCAAAACCTACCTATCTGTAGAGACTCCAAACGAATGAGTTTGCCAAGCTCACTTGGAATGGCACCCTCTAGTTTATTATTGCCTGTATCAATATTAGAGGTTTTAGCATTTCCTCCCAAATCATTATTACATAATTGAGAATAAGACTTACTGAATGAAAATGATCGAAGCTTCGTCAAGTTTCCAATTTCTGAAGGAATGGTGCCTTCAAAATTGTTATGATCTGTACGATATATATATAGCACACGTATAGAGTCAGCATCTTTACAAATAGTTTTTGGGATTGATATGTTTTCTTCTTACCAAAAATTAGATTTTCTAACTTCAACATCTCGCCAAACTTTGGTGATAGAGATCCATTAAAGGAGTTGTTATCTAATAAGTATAAAAAGAGTCATGTTAGAATTTAATTTCTAAAATGAAAGTCACGTATGAATATCGTCACTGTATTTACTTACAGAGATTCAGCACTTGAAGGTTCTGCAAAGTCGACAAAGACTCTTGAATATTACCGCTCATGTTGTTATTTCCTACATTGGATTTGATGATGTATTAGCATAAAAATGTATTTTCAATTATCGGTGGGCAAAGTCAAGACTTACGAACGTCAAGATATTGTAGATTGACTAGATTATTCGTATCACCAAATAAAGTTCCTTCGAATTTGTTATCAGCTGCAACAAATTAAAAATCGTTAATTTTGACAAGTCTCTTTGTGAATATTGGAAGCCATAAAACGTTCCATTGCAGTAGATCGAACGTACCTAAACTTATATTCGTCAAAGATGCTATTTTAAACATACAACTCGGAATTTCACCCGAAAAATTGTTACCATCTATAGAAGAAAAGGTTTTAGAAAGTTTTTTTTATTAAAAATGATATGGATTGAGGATATGCAACAAAAGTACTTTGAAAAAAACTTACGCAGCGACAGAATCTTGAGCATTTGAAGTTTACTTGCTGAATCACTATCAAAGATCTCATTCGGGAGGGTACCGTTGAGATCATTGTTACCTATTTCCAAAAAAGGATCAAATTATTAGCAAATGATAAGATGTGCATTTGTAAAGCGAAAATATCTGCTTAACATACCGAGATCAAGATAAGTGAGGTTTCCAAGCAGTTTGTACATCGATGGTATAGTTCCTGTCAGCAAATTGTTGTCTTTACTTTTGTGAGAATTATTGAGTTCATCATTAACTACCACATCTCATAAAATGAACTCACAAAAAATAATTTTTTTCAGTTTTGACAGGTTTGCAAGCTGAGTTGGCAGGGATCCTGTAATTTTATTTTCATCTGAAATCAAATATATGCAGATAAGAATCTTCGTTGAGCTTGGTTTTCATATTTGAATAATGTAATGGGGAGATAAATCTTACAAATGCATAGAACCTCCAACTCATTTAATTCAGATAATTCGCTTGGTATAGTGCCAGTGATCTCATTGTTATCTATTCATGATATGATAGGGATGCATCAGTTAGGAATAAACACAAAAATGATCCAGCGAACTGCATATTCTTTGGTTTGTACCCTACTTACTCAAATAAATTCCTTTTAAACTAGGTAAAGAAACAAAATCAACCGAAATGTTTTTGTTTACTATTGATTTATTTTCTGTACAAAATGCATCATTTGGAAGAAAACTTTAGGTCGATATTGTGCATAGAAAACTAAAATTAACAATAAAAATGATTTCAATACTTACGTAGGAATATTTGTGTCACAGAATCATCAATACAATTGATATCATCCCAAAAGCAGGCATCAATGGTAGCATTGAAATTTACTTCATAAAATGTAAATATTTTTTGAACCAATAGGTTTTGATTTACACATGTGTTGCCACATTTACGACTTGGAGTACCATAATACGAATCCGTGTTTGCATCATCAAGTGAATTAGATCCAATTATGGAAAAATCCTTTGTTGATAGAGAAACCAACCCTTCAAAGTTTATTGCATGTTGCTCAAACTTTGCTTCGTTTTTGAAATTGCTGTTATCCGAATCTTTATTTATTGTGAGAGTGGCCTCATTATTTACTTCAAGTGGTTCAGGATCATCAGTAGATGTAGCTTTAGCCATTGCTCTTGGTGCTCCAGATACTCCTTCAATTAGCTCTGACAGGAAATCAGGTACAACACTAATATCATCAGAATCAAAATCAAATGAAACTGAAAGGTCTATTTGATAATCAAAACTTGAAGATATCGATAACATACGTTCGGCAACAAAGTTATCAATAAGACTATTGTCATTGCATTCATCTCCAGAAAGATCAATATCACAGCTTTTCAAAAAGCCAAAACACACTCCCTTCACAAGTGGGTTGTCCTGACCCCGCGAGGTTACTAATTTAACATCCTTGATCAAAGCATGGCTTTTGCATCGCAAAAGATGACTTAGAAATTTTTTAAGACCTTGTACGATCTGGTCTTCATTCTCAAAAACTCGATGAGTATCATTTGTTGTTATTTTCAACTGAAAATCATGATTCTTTTCCACTAGGATTGTTGGTTGTAGACTAAGAGACGGACCATTTGTTGGTTCAGTAGATGGCTCATTGGTCGGCTGATTACTTGGCTCATTAGTAGGACTTTTTGATGGGTCAGTGGATGGCTCATTAGTAGGCTGATTGGTTGGCTCATTAGTAGGACTATTTGAGGGCTCATTTGTCGGCTGATTACTTGGCTCATTAGTAGGACTATTTGATGGTTCAGTGGATGGCTCATTAGTAGGCTGATTGGTTGGCTCATTAGTAGGACTATTTGAGGGCTCATTTGTCGGCTGATTACTTGGCTCATTAGTAGGACTATTTGATGGTTCATCTGATGGTGTAGCAGATGGTTCGTTTGACGGATACATTGACGGCGTATTAGAAGGTTCATATGACGGATACATTGACGGCATATTGGAAGGTTTGTTTGATGGAATAGGAGATGGTAATGCGGAGCTAGATGGAATATTAGACGGTTCCATGGATGGTTCATCAGAAGGATTATTAGAAAAAGATGGTAAGAAGCTAGGTAGTGCGGATGATGATGGTGATGAAGATATTGAAGGCTCAATAGATGGTTCAGTGGATGGCTCGGTTGATGAATTTGAGGATGGCTCAGTAGATGGTGCTGAGGTCGGTTTGCTAGAGGGTGTCGTAGTGGGTACAGTAGAGGATACTGTAGAGGGGTTTGTGGTTGGCTCAATAGAGGGTAGAGACGAGGGTACAGTTGAGGGTATGATAGAGGGATAAACTGAAGGTTCAACAGAAGGTTCTGAGGACGGATGCATTGTAGGATTAGTAGTTGGGGGTTCAGTTGATCTGAAGCATTTAACACGATGCTCCAGATACTTCTTCCATTCACTTTTCTTTTGTGCGAATGAAGAAAGAAAACCAAATAAGTTTCCATCATTTTCGTTATCGGTAGCAGTTGATACTGTGGTTAGGTCTACAGAATCTTTGAATGCTTGATGAGGTGAAGTACTTGTTTGTTCTGACGTAGTACCATAAGTAGAAGGGAGTAATGAGGGGGCTTGAAACACCGACGGACTAGTTTTCACAAACGGATTAGGCTTCTCAAATTTATTTGAAGCAAAGCGAGGAAATTTATTCTGGAATTTTTCGCGATCTTCGACCTTGTTGTCAGGGTGATATGAAACAGATGTTTCTGCTAGAATAAGCAAACTCAATAATGTGAGTGTAAACGCACTCCAAATGATTTTTGGAGTCATGTGTTTGGACTAAGCAAGCGGCAGGGCAGTCTTGATGAAAGGGGTGTCGTTTATGGATTATCAGAACTCGTTAAAGTGCGAAAAATGCTATCTTGTTTGTAAAAGAAAGAAATCTGCAAGGGCCTGATATATTTTTACTTAGCACAAACCATTGTTGCGGATGGTACTAAATTATTAGCACATATGTATATAAGGTTTCAAATCGCTTAAATAAAGAATTCAATAGAGAAAACTTCCCAAATGTTGAAAAGAATGATCATATTAATTTTGTAAAGTCGCACTAATTTACTCTTATTGCACTTTCACTTAATTTTTTTATTATATAACGTATGATGGAAGAAAGTACGTAGCAATTTTTAATTGCATGTTGAACCTTCCATAAGAGATTTCTGCATTTGGGATTCTTACCTTCCCGTGTATAGTATCTTAATTGCTGAAATTTTCGAAATTCGGAGAATAAGTTATTTAAGCAAGATCCAAAAATGGGATCTAAATAAAACGATACAAGGCTCTTTGCCCTTTTTGAATATGTTTTAAGTAGATTAAACATAGAGGTGCCGATGTGTAATTCTCACAAAAAGTAGGCTTATGATGAACATTGTTTAGAAAAACTTACCATCACACGAAGAAGGATGTTTTTCGACAGAGAAAAACATTTCACAAGAATTGGGAGAAGGAGGAAATAATCCAATTGTACCGTATTGATTGTATCATTTTGTCCTATTAAATGTATTATATTTAAAAAAATACAAAAGCTCCTTCAATTAAAATAGTAAATATAGTAATTCAATTTTATAAAAGTTTATAGTAGCACAAAGCAAGCCCCTTTGCATTGGTATCAAAGACAATTCACATCGGTCCTTTGGGCCTTCGAAAGGACATACGTACCACCAAAGTAAAATTACTTGGGTAATTAATAGCAACATGATGTTTGTACATGCCAATCGAATGAATATTACGAATATGTTTGTTTTTTGCCATTCATTTGTGGTACTATGGAATACGGTACCGTAATAAATACACGGTAGATACATCCCTCCAAAATGGATGGGTCATCCGAAATTCAGGAAGGACTGCTGACGTCAGCTCGTCAGCACGAGAAGGGTGGCTACGTAGTTCGATTCCCAACACCTCTGCTGTCGATAGGCTCTTTTGACAATACTTACTCTCTTCCAAATACATAGAGAATTAGGTACGAATGTCGTATGAGTCATGGACAAAGATTTGAAAACTTCACCACACGGACGAAAATAGCATTACCGATCCATCTAGAGAGAACAAAAATGAAGGTAGAAAGGAATAAGGTTGTTCCAGGTAGGAATTCTATACAGAGCCACTCCGTAGGTTTCCTTGGTTCTGTGGTTCCTTCTGTTAACAGTCATACAGGATGAATATTCGAATATATCAAAACAAAAGATATAGAAGGAAATTCTTGACAAAACGAACATCCAAGAAATCATTTGGTTCATTTGTTCCATTTCAAATTTCATGAAACAACCTTCATTGCAATCATCATCCAAGTTCCATTCTTCCTCTTCTTGGATCTTTCTAGCATTACCTTCGGTGTGTATTATCTCGACTAGCAGTAGAAATCCAATCGATTTTAATTTGATTTGGTGTTTGATAGCATCGACCCTTTTATCATTTCCATATTCCAACGGATTCCATATCCAATTCGAAATGTCGTCCCATCGAACACTTCCTCCAAGAGCCGGAATATCCTTAGCATCCTCTTTGGTTCCGCAAGACCACGAATACCCTGATGATCATCCTTTGAGCGATTTAATGACTTTTACATTACATACGCAAATGCATTCGTGTATGATTCATTCGTGCATTCAAATCCATCATCTATATGATGTCATAAAAGGACACATATTTTAAAAGGGTTCGCATTTGTTCTAAATATTCGGTCTGCGCAAACAAGAAGAAAAGAATATTCTTTACAATTATATTTACGTGACTTTAGCACCACAATTTATTAAATTCAGGGTTCGCAGATTGATGTTTATTATTTACGACTGTGTCGTTTGACATTTTTCAATCTTACAACACCTTTATCGATTACTACAAATAGATTATAATTTAATACAATTGGTTTTACAAGAAAGAAAATTAAACTACTCTTATCAATTAAAGTAAAATTTACTTCATCCGCTCTAGAAAGAGCAAAGAAATCCCTCAC
>Ga0209092_10003679_pt1 | contig 13142 bp, 7 predicted proteins | sample FraStrMetagenome_FD_187446 | JGI IMG/M metagenome (GOLD analysis project Ga0209092, IMG submission 187446) | Marine eukaryotic phytoplankton communities from Arctic Ocean - Fram Strait ARC3M Metagenome (SPAdes) (version 2) | ecosystem: Environmental > Aquatic > Marine > Oceanic | place: Fram...
AATAATAATAATAATAATAATAATAATAATAATAATAATAATAATAATAATAATAATAATAATAATAATAATAATAATAATAATAATAATAATAATAATAATAATGAAAGTGGGGGAGGAAGGTCTAATATTAAAATCCCAAAATTGGAATGACGGACTCCCCCATCGTGGAACATGTCAATGGCCACCAACTGTCAGCACATCATGTCAACTGCTCTTCTATACGACTGGATCCTAAGTATATTTAGGGCGTACGATTTCAAATCAAAGAATGGATCTAACTGCTGTTTCCCGAAAGACAGTAGATATGGGGATAGGGACGTTGAAGAGGAAGTCACAATTGCCCATCTTATAACTATATACATGTGTATCGAAGAGAGGGGCTCGTTAGATACAGTAGCATTGGGAAGGAACCTAGTAACTAAAGGTTGTGGTAATTTATATAAATCCAAAAAGAACAATCCATCTTCTCCACAGTCCCTAATGTTACGTGTGTTTGTAATTTTTACTTAATGATACTGTATTGTAGGAGTTATTCATGCACATAAATGTTCTTTTTTGGAGAGTTGTTTGTTGGAAAAACATGCATGAAATTAATTATCAGAAAATTATTATACAGGAACATTATCATCGAGAGTTTGATAGTATTATATATATTCGTCACATCATTTTCTTGAAATTACTATCAATTCATCAATCAATTCATCCATATTATCAATTCATCACCATTATCAATTCATCAATCAATCAATTCCTCCATTTTTCATTCGTGAGTATTCGAAGTAGGAAAGATGCAAAGGGGTCCATCGATCTACGAAGATCCAACATCAGACAATGAAAGCAAATCGTCCATGGCACGAGAAGCACGACGACAACGACGACGTGAACAAGCCTATGGACGTCCCTCCAACGATTATTCCAATGTGAGTAGCAATGGTAATAGCAATGGCAATACTTCCACAGCTGCGGCAAGAGATGCACGACGAAATCGCCTTCCCCACAAATTAAACGATATTTCCAACAGTCACAATCCTCATGCACGACATCCTTCGCAAGAAACCAAAAGCAATCAACGATCCTCTCGACCATTAGTCCTCCCAGATATCAATGCTGCTCGAGAACGATCCATCTCCGTATCATCCCGTCATAGCACAAGTCATCGAAGTCGATCCAGTCGCCATTCTCAGACTTATGATGGGGAGAGTGAGGAGGATACATCCTCGTCTACGGCCAAAGCGAGAGAAGTTCGTTTGCAGCGACGTGGACGTGGTGGTGGGAATGGAGAGGATGATGATTCTATTTCGTTGGGGAGTATTTATCGGAATGGCAGTGGGAAGAAACAGAGTGCTCGTCAACCTCCCCATCAACCTCCACATCCACATCCACATCCACCGTTATCGATTCAAACGAGGGAGAAAAAAAAGAACTCACCACCAGCCATCACTCACACTGCACCACCTCCTCCTCCACCTCCTCCACCAGGTCCACCCCCTCCCAAATCTAGAGCCAAACCCTCCCCTACTACTTCGTCTTCTGCGAATGCGAATGCTAGCGAAGCACCTGTGAAATCAATGCGAAGAGCTTCCAGTGCCATGTCCATGGATTTTGACAACGCCACTCCAACTCCCACATCAACATTGACATTGCCATCAACATTGACGCAGAGCATTGTGGTAGCACCTCCCCAATCCATCACTGTCGCTTCCTCCACCGTCCAAAACTACGGTCATGTCTTGCAAGGATTCAATGCCCAACAAATCCAGGAATATCAAACCAAACTGGAACAAAATTATCAACAACGTCAACGTCAATCCCAAAAACAAACATCCAAATCAATTCCAACAACACTACCAACAACAACAACACTACCAACAACAACAACACCAACAACAACACCAACACCAACACCAACACCAACACCAACACCAACAACAATGGAGACGCCAGCACCCTCTGCCCAATCCCATGTATTGAATTATGGTCACGTCATGACGGACTTTCACCCACAACCCTCCCCTACCAAATCCGAACCCATGGAAGAAGAGGATGCATTGTCCAGTCGTGTCCAGGGAGTCAAAGTGACAGTGGAACATTCGGTCGATCCGAGTGTGGACACCCTTCCTACCCCCCCCAACCTTTCTCATGACCATCCCAATCATAAGATGGAAGTGGAAGTGGAAGTGGAATCCGTCGAAGTGGAATGCACTCCTGCGGCAAAGGATATCAAGGATGCAACTACCACTACAAAGAAGAATCCAAAGGAACATCCAAAGAAACATCGAAAAAATCATAAGAATAAGATGGACATGGAAGCTCCCACCATGATCAAAGCAGCAAGTCCCTCCACACATCGATCTCCTCTTCCCCCCAACATTGGGAAAGTGTTGAATCCAAATCATCCACCTACCAAACACATTCAAGATGTCGCCATGACACCTCCCCCACCCTCTCTTCAGGACGTGACACATTCCACCTTCCCAGTGGCACAAGACCCACCAATATCGACCTCCCCTACGACTCTCCCCACTCTCAGTGTGGAAGTCCCTCCTGCGACTACCACCTCGAGGAAATCATTGGCCGAATGGGACATGGCAAGTCCCCGATGGAATCAGTTTGATCAAGATGCCAATTTGGAACAGGAAAGTCAAAAAGCCAGTGCCAGAGCGATTGGTGGTGCCATGGAACAAGCGGCATTGTATGACTTGGAGTCGCATGCGACTGTCACGTCGACGAGGACGACGGCGACGACCACGTTGGATGGCACGGAGGAGATTGAAGTGTCTACCTCCATGGACGAAGAGGCGAATTTGGAAAAATTCAAATTGATCCATGAAGGTCCTACTACTCATACGAAGGGAGAGGAGATTCCTCGACGACGAACGACGAAGGAAAAACCATGGGCCAAGAGTTTGAAAAGTCTGACGTCCAAAGTAGAACAACTCCAAACAGAACGAACCCAAAAAAAGAAAGCCGCCTTGGAGACAGCTACAGCCACAGCCACATCGTCACCCGTCGAAACAGAATCACTTTCGGCCCATGATCGTGTCCGGGAAGAAGCCATGCGGATGTTAAATCTTGCCGATTCCGTTGGGAATTCGTCATCGTCTCGTCCCTCCCGAGGACGTACCAAATACAGAGCGTTGGAGAATCCCACTCCACCTCCAGCAATGGCTACTAAATCTACCAAATCGACCAACTCCAAACCTACCTTTTTGGAAAATATCTCAGACAGACTCATGGATCGCATCCAATTGACGGATTCGAAGGATAGTGATGACACCGAAGTGACAAACCATTCCAAATCACATCGAATGTCCATAGCCCAATTTTCAATATCCGGGGAGAGTGATGAGGAAGATGATAAGAGAAAGGAATTCAGTACTCATCGATTTACAGTCTTGTATGATCGAGATGAGGAAGCACCACCCAATCGTCCCGTCCCGCAAGACAAACCTAGTCATTGGTCTTCTCGATTTATGAGTGGATCGTCTCTGCGATCGTCTTTGTATTCCTCCTATCTCTTCAATGATAAGTATGATTCTGCCCAGCCGACTTCGGCACGTGGAATGATGAGAGCATCTCCTCATCCCCAAGAGAATTTGCAATCCTTCAAAACCATGGAACATCCGGATCGACCTTCCATGGTGACTAACTTCCTGTATTCCATTCGATCCTTCTATGTTCGTGTGTCCCATCGAGAATATTCAAATCCATTTACGTCCCTCAAAGGGTACTTCACATCCTGTCTAGATCATGGTCAATATGAACAATGGGATGGTCCAGACTCCCGTGGTGGATTGGTCTTTAATTCCATCCGTGCCGAATTGGCCAAAGAACGCACCAAGAAACTATGTTTGTTGCTTTCCACCACCATCCTACTCGCTGTCTTTATCGGAACCATCACTGGATTGTCTTCGACAAATTCTTCCAGTGAGATATCTCCCCCCATGGTCTTTTCTCACGTCAACTTCCCTTCCACAACGTTTTATGCCATGTCCGACGTCGGAATCAATGATCGGACAACTCTTATGCAACAAGTCACACATATCCCGGACACGGCGGATTTTGCCGTCCATTTAGGAGATTTGCACGATGCTTCCAAGACCATGTGTACTCCCAACGTCTATACCCAAACGGAATCGATCCTTTCTCAATCTCCCATCCCTCTCATTGTCCTTCCTGGAAATGAAGATTATGCAGCCTGTCCAGATCCCTTTGTGTCATTGCAAGATTGGAGAAATTCCTTTGTGGATTTTGAAGATCATTGGAATGAGGATGATGCCTGGTTAGAACGTCAATCCAAACGCAAAGAGAATATATCCTTTTATCGAAACAATGTCCTATTTTTGGGTATCAATATCGCTGGAAAATTTGCCAGAGAAGATGAGAAGGAATGGCAGGATTTGGATGAGGATAATTTGATTTGGACCAAATCCAGAGTCGGTAAATATGAGGATAAAATGCAAGCGCTGGTCATTTTTGGTCATACTCGACCGGGTCCACGTCAATATGAATTTTATTTCAAACATTTGCAACGAGATATGGAAGCATTGAATGTCCCCGTATTGTATATGCATGGAGATGCCTTGGTCGATGAACCCCAATTGCAGCTTTATGAACCCTATGAGGATTTTGGATTTGAAATGAAAGCCCTGGAAGTGCAACGGGGGGGTATGGCACAGCCTATGCAAGTTGTTATTAGTGATGAGGGGTTTTTAGTAGATCGCAAAGCTTGGAAGAATGTTTAGTTTGGAAGAATCATTCGGTTGTTTTCAAATACATGGTGGACGATACGTTTCTACTATAGTTTGATGGTATGCTCAAGTTGCGTAGTTGATTCAATCCTATGCTTGTAAGACCTGTGTTGCGCAAGAGAATTCTATTATTTTTCTATTTTCATGCTATTTGAATGGATGAAGCTGATTTTGGTCTTGTAGGATCAAGAATGGTGGGGTCTAAATCCTGCCAATAAGATAAAGAGAAGTTCCTATTTGATGAGAGGTGAAATCTGGCTGACATTGTATTCTTGATGGAGCATATCAACTATGACTGTCCTATAATGTTTAGTTTCCATGTTCTATTAGTGTTTTTTTTGTATTCTTTCGGTAAAATAAAGACATGCCAAAGTTAAACCATTTTTCATATCTTAACATTGTTGTAAAAAGCGTTTTAGAGTAGAAATTAAGATCATAACGTTTCTTGATAACACTTTTCAAGAGTGAAGAAAAGAAAATAAAAAATGGCGATAACATGCATAAATGATCTACATCCAAGATCAATCATTGCGAAACACAAAGCTGTAGGAATTACTCGTCCCATTCTACAACCAATCCAGCTAACATGAAATGCCTTTGCAATCGTTGTTGAATCTCAAGTTTCACACTCTTTAATGTTGCGCTAGCTCCTTCCATTTTTAGTAAAATACATGGTCGCAAACTTCCTTCTCCAGATATACTTAAGCAATTGATTTCTCCTCCAGCAACCTGTAGAAAGGGACGAACACCATCAAGGACTACATCTACCTGCTCCATTTCAAGTGGTGGACCCTCTGGCATAGCTTGAATCACTTCCTGAATTTCAGGGATTTTTTCCCTCAATCCTCTTTCTAGGCCCATCTTCAATGTCTGTGTAGAACTAGGACAGGTTCCACATGCTCCCTAAGTTAAAATAATGAGAAGGTAGAATTTTAATGATGGTTATGTTTCACATATGAATCTTATTGAATAGGATGTTTCACGAAAGTAACGCCTTCCATTCATGATGATTCAATATCATAGTATAAAAAATAATTTCTATTTTTCTGTCAACGATAATGCTCCAAATGGGTGTTTTGATAAAATCAATCTTACCTGTAACTCCAATCTTACAATGGGACCGTCAATTTCTTTAATTGCCACATTTCCTCCATCTTGAATCAAATATGAACGCATGGTATCTAAAACAGCTTCAACATTATCCCAAGTTAAGTCTAGAGGTCCTTCTATAGAGGAAGGACCATCTGGAGTGGTCGTTGTTGTAGTTGCTGATCCTTCACCTTCCTCAAAGGGTGAAACTACAGTCATGTATAAGCTTGTGGAAGAGCTTGCAATTTTTGAAAATTTGGAAGATGAAGAGAGGACATTCACATTGTAGTTGTTGATAAAGGCTACTGAGTTTTGAATGTTACTATGAGTGAATGCTTGACATGAAGGGATAGCAAGGAGGGTGAGAAGAAGACAGTATTGGTGTTGGTTCATCATTTTTATTCTTTTCGTGCGTTTGGAAGAAAAACAAGAAATTTCTCGAAAATGCTCTTGTATGGTGAAAATGGATTGTTCGATCGATGATGCACAAGGAAAAAAGAATGACGTCAATTTACGAAATTACTTAGTGGTTCGACGGAACGAATTTCGAAATAATTTGCTCCATTTGGCGGACTGCTGCTGCGAGAGCTTTACGAACCAGATGTTGAACATCTTTCAATGTAGGCACAACCGTACTTGCAGCAGAACTTCGTAATCGATTGATCATTCAAGTGGGAGTAGTATGAATGTATGAATATTTTTTACGTGTTAATATTACCAAGGCTTAGAGACCGATAACCTTTCACGTCCCGCAGAAATTAGATTGCAATGACTGCTGCTGACAATGCGTTTAGTTCGAAACTACGTACGTAATGAATTTACATCCGGTTCAGCTGTACATTTATAAGTGGCAGTAGCACTTACTTAATATAAATTTTATGGTGTGTTCCTGCTCGTATGGTGAACCGGAAATTCCCTACCATAAACTATTCTTCTCTATTGTAGAGGGACCTTAACCGAGGGCCTGTAAAATTGAAACTAATGAAAGCTTTCATTGGAGTAGGAGTAGTGGTATGATAATTTTAATGTATTAAGAAACCGTATCACGATAGTGCTTGGCTTACCTTCACGGCCCGCAATAATCCTATTTATTATCGTCATATCGCCAATGAAGTCAATCTTCCTATTTATTATGTTTGAGTGCGTTGTGCATATTTAGCATAATCAAAATTAATTACATCATACATTACATAAATACCGCAATGGCACTCAAGTATGGCGGCCCTACAGTGCCACATAGTTTATTATTCAAAATTGACGTCTCAACAATTCACAGATGGTTTTGAACAAATAAAAAAAAAATAATAAAAAAAAATAACCTTCCAAATCTTGATCATAAAGATTATTATTAAAATTGAAACGAAATGAAGAAAGCTTTCAAGGGGATTATGAGCAAGATCTCTCCTGACGAACAACGTCAAAGGAGACTCAATGCGCTGGGAGGAAATAACAACAACAGCACAGTAGCGGCAGCTGCAACTGAAAGGCCATCCCCTCCTACAGAAAACACTGCTGAAGAAGTAGAGACAGCTTCACAGAGACCTATAGAAGGAACGAATATTGAAGATAAAAATGCAGTGATCAATAATGACAATAATGGGACGGATTCTGATGAAGATGAGGACCTTAAAGCTGCTCTAGCTCTCTCTTTACAGGAGCACAAATCCTCCATGAGTCTACCTCCAACGCTTCCAAATCCTAGGAGTAGTAGTAGTAGCAGTAGCAGTAGTAGTAGTAATAGTAATAGGAAGACACCCATGACAAACAACGAACAGGATATCAATATCCACGCCTTTCATGACGTAATGTGGGATTCTCCATCCAGCAGCGGTGGAGTTGGAACAACAGAAGAGGATCAATTACGTTGGATATCACAAGGGATCCTGTTTTCAGCTGATCGAACAACTGATTCAAAGCTTGAAATAATAGACGAAACCAATTCATCTACAAATCAACCGAATTGGGGTTTAGTTCAAAATCATGGAGGTCCATGTGGTGTTCTAGCAGCTATTCAAGGAGAAGTTTTAAAGATACTCATATTCGAATCCAATACTGATTCAACAACAGATCCGCTGGAAAAATTAGGAAAAGATGAAGAAGAACGGAAGAATTGCTTGGCATTGGCCATGGCAAGAATATTAGTTCGCGCCGCACTTGCCAAAAAGACTGATGAGAAATTTACCACTGGCAGTACAACTGCAACAGGTCTTAATGTAGCTGTAGTACTTCCTTCCCCCATAAATGGGAAAGCTCCTCAATCCAACACAAGCACAGCATTTTTCAATTATAAAGAATTATCATGGGGAGCACTGAATCCTTGGCCCTGGGGGAATGCTCAAAGCATTGCTGATGATGATGAAATGAGGTGTACGCGTTATCCATTACATGCATCACAAGCTCTTCTTGGAAATGCTAGGAACGTAGAACAAGACTTGACAGATCTGACATTTCAATTTATACGAGAGAATATTCAATTTTTTCATGCGCCTGGCGGAGTTATGCTATTTGTCATGAGTATGGTGGAAACCCGAGGAGCAGATGTCATTAAGGATGGTAGGTTCACCTCCAAAATTTTTTGAAACACATTTTTTTTTTGACTAACTCTTTGTAATGCCATTCATAATCAATTTTTATAGATATGGATGATCCCTCATTTTCGCATCTAACATCACAATTCGGGCACTGCTCGCAAGAGCTCCTAAATCTTCTTTTGACGGGCCAAGCAACAACAAACGTATTTGATAATACAGTGAATATGTCTGGCCTTATCATACATGGTATTTCACAACGCCCCACTATTGGATATTTATCTCAATTAGAAAGTTTACGATATTGCACTGTTGGCACTTTTTACAAAACACCTACTTTTCCTGTATGGGTTATTGGAAGTCAAAGCCATTTCACAGTCTTATTCTCTCAAAAGACTGAGATTATCATGGAAACGGAAAGTGAATCTATTTTAGGAAGATGTCGAAGAGTCTTTAAAAGTATTGATGGGGCAGAAGAGAATGGATTTATTCAAGTTACTTCATTGGGAACTCTTGTTAAGGGTTTGGATTTGGAACAAAAGGTCGGAGGTGAATCGGGAGTAAGCATGCTGGCTGCTTCATTGGAGGTTAGTGGAGCAGGTATCATTTTGTGGGATGACTTTTGGAGAATCGCTGGAAGATTAATGACTGGAGCAACTTTAGAGAGCGTGTTACAAGGAGGAGGCGATGGGAGTGTCAGTAGCGTGAATGCTATAGGAGGTGCAGGAAGTATCATTTCGGATAATGATTTAAATGTAGCGGATTCTACGATTACCATGTCTCATGATATAGATGCACAAACAGCAAGAGATGAAGAGGTTGCAAGGAGACTCGCTGCAGAGCTTGGATCTTCCCCAATTGTGTCAAGTACCCCTCAACCGAAGTCGGATGAAGAACTTGCACGAGAACTACAAGCAAAATTTGATGCTGAAAATTCAAATGGCGGACTTGCAAATATTACTCCGGCATCAAATCTATTTGGAGAGAGTATAACGCAACCAGATAATAATCAATCTACCGTCCCCAATGATGAAAATAGATTTTCAATTTTAAGTTCAGGTAACGGAAAAGAAAGTGATGTATCGACTGCAGGATTTAATTTCAGCGCACAACAAACCCGGCATAACATGGAATTTGAAAAATTTGGAGATACTTTTAGTCTTCATCATTACAACGGCCTCCGGGGGGGTATTTTGACAACTTTCAAAATAACAAAGTTATCACCAGAAGAAGCTGTTGGGGCGAGTGTTGCATTATCTCAAAGGAGTGCCAACAATGCTGGTGGTCCACAGGAAAGAGGTAGAAAAATTGGTGACCTCGAAGATGTTGTAAGAACAAGATGGCCCAGCTGTGCTTTCAATTGGGACGAAGCAGATAACAACGGTGAAAAAATGGGAGTTTCTTTGATTGATTAAGTATTTCAAGATGATAAATAGCAAAGTGTATTGAAGAAGATGTATTTGAATAAGGGCGTCAGTAATTGTTTAATTAAATTTCATTCCAATCCTGTGCTTGAAAATCAACTTAATGCATCTACTTTCCAATCCTTTTGCCATTTTACAATGAAATCATGATGTGGTTTCGCCATAGCCTTCCCACCGGGAGTTCGAATAAAAAATGGCAGCAAATGCAGTAGCTTATCGTCACAATGCTGAGAAACATCTTTCATAATAAGTGCTTCATAGGCGGATTGATCTTGATCGGGTATCTTTTTCACCCTACTTTTAGTGAATTCAATGCACCGTTCAATTCCCATTTCTCCCAAGGCCTCAATTTTATCAGCATCTGATACAATATCTCTCATTGCCATTATATGGTTTGGTAGATTAGCTTTCTGTAAAAGTCCTTTCTTTTCACGGGAATATGAGACATTCTCGATAATAGTCAATATAATATTAGCGGCATCCTTATCTCCTTGACAAACTGTATCAGTCACAAAACTTTTGAACTTTTGAACATTATCGTCGGATGTGTGATACTTATGATCGCATACATCATGCAGCAGCGCACTGGCGCTAATGTAAAACCAAGAAGTGAACTTTCCTTGAGGACCTTGGGATAAAAATGTCTTAATTTCTCTTTTAGAATCATAATTCTCAACATATCGAATACCCTCACCGAGATCAACCCACAACTCGATACAGTTTTGATGAACGGCCAATGCATGGGATACGCCATGAGAATCGTCTCGAGTCAATAAAACTTCCCTTAGATAGGACACGCATATGTCGTATGGATAGGATTTAGCATCGATTTCTTTTGACGGTCGTGTAATCATTATATCTTGAGTAAAATGATGATTAAATTTTGTTTTGTCAGAAGTTACGTTTTTTTTGTGTGTGTTTGCATCACAATTTTTCATTTCGTAACTTTCTACTAATATCTATCAAACTAAAAAGTTTAGGTTGATTCAAACGCACAATGATCATTTCATAGTAATAAAAGATACATATAATTATTAAAATTGCAGCACTCAATCAAAAGTTTGAACAAATGCTAACGCATGATATATCTCATGAGAAGATTTAAGTTATTTTTGAACATCAATAATATGAATTCCTTGAATGCTTTAAATCGCCGTCTTACCAAAAGGGTTGACCATACTTATCTATACTTGGACTGCTGTTGCATGGAATAAGACTGGGTTTATCATTGTAATGACATCGAACAATCGCTTCCGCCGAGCAACACTCATTTACAAGTGGTGCTTCTTTACCAGAAGGTAGCGAATAAAGCAGCAAAAGGGCTTTCTCGTCTAAACATTGATCTGTAACGTACCACATCCCCATTTGTTCCATAAATTTTTGCTTGTTATCTTTATTGTCTGTCCAGCTCATATGAAATATTACATTATTCGCTTCCCTTGCCGCAATAGCTTTCATCAAAGGCTTTTTTGACTTGCGGTGATAATGCCATCCACCAGGAAACTCCTCACCTGACAAAGTTTTGACTTTCAAACCATATAAGGAGGTGTGTTCAATAAGGAGTGCATTCAATACTTGCTGATGACTTCCTACAGCCATAACCATATCGCCGGAATATAGCAAACTTAAAAACAAATATTTCGTCAAGTCATTGGACCTGACAAAGTAAAATCCAGAGTTCGCATAGTATGGAGAATATCTTGCTTGTCTATTTCCATCATCCTGAAACATAACATCGAAATCTTGCTTGTATTTGCTTCCATTTTTGAAGTAGGATTTTGGATCTTGGTACCACACAACATCAACATCTTGGAACAAAAGATCATATCCTAACGCGTTCACAAGTTGTACGGATACAATTTTAGCATACATCATTTGAGCGAATGTTCTATCACCGTAGTGGGCTGCTTCTTTTGTCGGCATATCTTTAAAGTTCTAATAGGCAAAAAAATAGACTTCATTTAGTAAAAAAAATCTATCACAAATAGCAAAAAATCCGGATCCTCGTGCACTTACCTCTTCGTCATAAAATGCAGCCAGACCTAGTCCTATTGCTAAGTCATATGTTTGCTTATCAGTAGGGAAAATAATAACATTTGACAAAGAGATGTTGTTTGCTCGGGCGTTACAAACAAAATTTTGTAAAAGAATCGACTGTCCCAAATTACAAACCATAACCACAACAAAATTATTGACCGCTATTCTTTTTAAAATGGAACCCAATTTTTGTTCATTTGCACTTAGAGAATCAAGATAAACATTTAGACGTTTCCAATGACGAGTAATTTGACTATCCGTGGGCAATTTGAAGTACTCTCTCCCATTAGAAACCAGACCTCTACCAACGTGTTGAAGAGGACGAGCAGAATTCAACGCAACACCCTCTTTTTGTCTAGCCCATTTCTGTAGATGAAAACTCTCATAATTTCCTGAAATTGCTAAGCATTTTTTATCATTGGAATTATAATCAGTCACAATGACATTCATTGTTAAACAATTTTCTGTGGCTTCGTTTGCTCCGAGCAAAGGTATATCCTCGATTGCTCCACCTGATGTATGAGTTGAAGCTTTTTTCAAAAGCTCGTCATTAGGGAGGGATTTCTCATGACCATAAATAAGTAGCACATCTGTATCTTCAGGTTTATCTAAACTATCAGGAAGACCATAATCGAATTTTGAGTTGAATTCATTTTTCTGTATTTTAGCTACGCCAACAGCAAATCCGGCTGTTTTCCGAGTGAATCGCTGCTTTGTTCTCGCTGTTATTTGAAGTGATTCTTCGTTATGTTGCAAGTCTCCAATCGTCTCTTCTACCTTTTTTTCAATCTCATTCTCATCAAAGAACCAATTGTTTGATCCAGGACTGCAGTCAGCTGCAGTGTTTATATTAATGGATAATTTTGAGACACCGGTCCGTACACCAAAGGTAAAAGCGGCACAAAGGCACAATATTTTTACCACAATCACGAGAAGCCTCTGTAACTTCGTGTAAGATACTCTTCCCCTGTTGTTATGAAGGATCGACATTTTATCTATTTCTTCGCATGGAGGTAAAGTCTTCCTTGATTCAGATCCTTAGTCTTGTATCGTTAGGGATAAATAATCTCTAATAATAATAAATAAATAAGTTACGGTTTCGTACTCTGAGCGTACGGTAAAGCTATCAGGTTTAGCGCACGGGCAATGTAAACCAGGACGATAATTTTTATTTTTGTAAATTTCGATTGTAGACGAGACGTAGATACTTGACATTTGGAAGTTCTCCTTTTGTTAATTTACGCAATGCGTTGAGTCTCCTATGTACCATAATATATGATGCGTTGGACGTCGACTATTGACGTAAGTAA
>Ga0209092_10003680_pt1 | contig 13134 bp, 7 predicted proteins | sample FraStrMetagenome_FD_187446 | JGI IMG/M metagenome (GOLD analysis project Ga0209092, IMG submission 187446) | Marine eukaryotic phytoplankton communities from Arctic Ocean - Fram Strait ARC3M Metagenome (SPAdes) (version 2) | ecosystem: Environmental > Aquatic > Marine > Oceanic | place: Fram...
TGTGAAGTTTTCTAGTATACATACAATTTAATATTTCTTGTGCAAAAACTCCTTTTTGCCAATATACCTACGAAGAAAATACGTAAATCTTGCTTAAATTCGGGGGGTCCGGAAAGGGGGTCCTAATGATACGGTATATCAAATATAAACGAGAAATGAAAATACGTCATGAAGGATATGGAGAAGTTCAAGTAAGTAGGTTCGTTAAGTGATCTTGAAACTTCTTCTACCGATTCTGACGTACGTACATGATCCAAAATAAGGCCCTCCCTCTCTTGAGTTCGGCAGGTACTATATGGTACGTACAAATGGCAATACGGAAAAACATTCAGGAGTGGGAAGGTTGACATGGCTCACCTTCACGTGATGGCAAAACCACAGAAAAAAAACTTGCAAAAAAAAAACTATTTGAAATTATTCCATTGGCGAGCGAATCTACTTTATCCTTTTCCACATCCATCCATCCATCCATCCCTCCAACGAACTGAATTTTTATCCTAGAGTAGAATGACTTCCACATCGAAACGACATAGATCTAAAGCATGTCGTATTTTGACGACTGCCATGTGTTTTCCAACCTCCCAACTTTGTCAGGCCTTTTCGTCATCATCGTCATCGTCGTCGTCGTACTCTCGAGTTTCAAACCCACATTCCTATTCTCATTCACATTTACCATTTCAAAAATCCAGCACTGGTATATTTCTCTTGGAGGATGGATTGGTAGGAGTGACATCAACATCTCTCTTTTCCAATCGCAATCAGGGTCGTGGATTAGCAAAGCAAACCGAAGGTGCTACCCCCACAGGTGAGTTACGTTATCATTCTATTTCGATATAAAGGATTCCTTCCAATATCCTAATATTTGCATACCAACATTGACTATACCATATATTATACCATACTCGACTATATTCTATCACCCTCCACAGAGGGTGGAATGACACTCTATCTCAAAGCAGGTCCCGATGGAGAATCCGTCGGAGATTGTCCATTTGCCCACTATATTCGAATCATCCTCCATGAAAAAAACCTTCCCTACACGCCACGCCCCTGCCTTCCCGACACCAAACCTTCCTGGCTCATCGATTTTTACGAAGGCAAAATGCCAGCCTTACGTCATCGATCCGAGTGTTATACCGAATCGGATGTGATTGCGGAATATCTGGAATTCTTTTTTTCCAAAGATCAAATGTCGTTAATTCCGACATTGTCCGAGGAGAAGAAAGGATATCAGGAAGGGAAAGAGTTGGCAGGATTGATATTTGCTCCCATTGCGAAATATTTGAAATCGACAGAGGATGATAGTGAGGAGGATCGTCAGCGGAAAGATGCGTTATGTGAGGTATTGGCTCAATTGGAAGGTAGATTGACAGCCGAAGGACGTACAGGACCCTATGTCTGTGGAACAGGAGAGGCATTGACGTTGGTCGATTGTTCGTTGGCACCGAAATTATTTCATATGAAAATAGGTCTCCAACATTTCAAATCGAATGTTTTGGATGTTTCTATGGAATATCCGGCCGTGGCTGCGTATATGGAAATGATGTTTGCGAGAGAGAGTTTTCAAGCATCCTTGTATCCGGAAGAAACTGTAATTTGGGGTTGGTCCAATGCTAGAAGTTCTTAAAGGAAACAAGGAGGAAGGATTGACATACTATCTAAATGTGTAATTTTTATTCATCTTTAAATAAAATGGTGTTATAGGATTGGTTTCTTTCTTTGTCGTTTTGAAAAATTACAATTCAATTTTTGCGATGACCACTTCATTTAGAGGTTGGTCATTATTCGACGAGTGATGTTTCAGTAATTAGTAGTGGAAGGATGAGGTTGGATGTTTCTTCAATATCATTCTAAAAAATGACTTGGAGGAATTGGATGCAAATCTCCTATAGCCATAAACATAAAAAAACAAATCCACATTATTGAGAAACCATCCAAACCACATTTATATATTTCATTATATGGATATCTTACCTTGCGTCGTATTCGTTGTAGAAACCTGATGGACAAGAAATGGATTTTTGGTAAAGGATTCAATATTGTCATTTTGACGTGGGAAAGAACTAAGGATCCGTTTGACGGAATTGACTATGTTATGACCTACGAAATAAACGATGAAATAACGAGCGCATTGCGCAAATAGAATTTGGAATTACAAAATTCAAATGATAATAAGTGTGACTTTAATAATGGGAGAACTACTCATTATTTTGTTTTAACAACTAAAGACTTAATTTATATCCAACAACTATATCGACCGTCTTAAACGGATCCTAGGATAGATCAGACTACTGTTTTTATCATTACCAAATTCAATATTTATATTCATTTATCAATAGTACAAATATATAGAAATGCATAGAATGACATAAATAGATTACCATATTTATCATTCGCAGCATAGCCATGTTGGACATTGGAAGGAGTAGAATTCGAACGTGATGATGACCTTGGTTATATTTCTATTTCGGAATTCAAAGTGTGAAATGTGAAAGATGTATTTTTGAGGAAGACAATCCGTGAGTATTTTTTCTTTGTGAACATAGCTATGTACAACATTACTGCTGAAAACCAACGTAGACGCAATATATTCATTACAGTACACAGCTGAATTCGATTTTTCAATTTGTAGAAAAATAGAAACGATGAGCATATTAATTACGGCTTGATATTGGAGTCTCGTTCCAATACCCATTCATGATCCCAATCGAATACCAACAATTCACAAATTTGCAGTAGAGCATCAACACAATCATATATTATCATGATTCCAAACTCCTATCATAGACAATCCATAACATCCATACCGCTAATTGTGTTGACAGTCCAATTTCTTTGTTTCTACCTTCCTATAACAACAACAGTAGTAATAGTCGATGCCATGATGATAAGAGGGAAGCTCTTACACTCTTCCACTCCATCATCTCTATCCATCTCCCAACGAAATGATTACAAAATGAGATCTACCCAATTTATTCCAACTAGATCCATAAACCAATCCACTTATCGCCATCATCGATCCAAACCTTCTACCACTATAACTATGCTTCGAAACTTTGATTTACCCGAAGTTGTCATTTTTTATGGAATGGAAACATTTGTCCAAGATGGAAGGATGGAACATCCAAAGAAGACATCACTTCAACCAGGAGTTTCTCGAATCCTACAGGAATCGACGGAGACTGATACTTGTATCATTCTCCTTTCCGAAACCTACACCGAACATCAAATTCAAGAATGGTTACAACCACAACCCGTTTATAAGGATATCCTATCCTCTTCCAATTTTCACATTCGATCTAGTTTGGATATGAAAGATCCATCGATGTTTTATGGAAGAGGTCATGGATATGCTCCTTGTCCTGCAGCCCTTATGGATGCCATTGCCTCCGTGGAAATACAACCCAAAGGTTTTGGTGGAAGTTCCGGGTTTGGATCAAAACTTCCAGTAAGTTTCGATCAAATGAAATGTTTATCTCCAAAGAAAGACTTTGGAATATTTCGAATCATTGGATTATGTACCATTTCCACTATCTCACAAATCTTTCTGTTTTTTTTTGTTGTTGTATATGAATCCACAAATATCCACACTTTCAAGGATCCTGTACGATCACCACTACCAATACATTCAGTCGTCTTTGTGACGGGACCGACATCCAAATCTCGAGCACGGTGCAGTGCTGCTCGATTAGCAGGTATGCGGGTTATGTACATCGAACAAGAGGGTATGGGAACATGCGATGCAGATGATTTAGTCGATGGTGTGGTAGAAAGTTTGGGGGAGGAAGGTGATTGGGAAATGATTACCTTGGATGATATATCCACACCTGGGTCTTTTTGGTTGAACCCACCGAATCCGAGGGATGATGATGGTGATCGGGTGAATCCGGAGGATATTGTGACATGGTTTTTAGGGGAGAGGAATGTGTTGGATGTGAAGGATAAAAATGATCGTGGATCTATTGAAAGTAATGAAAGTGTAGAGGATGAATTAACAGACGATGAAATGGCTGATATATTGGCAGATCTTGATCCGTTGTAAATTAGTAATGAATATGATTATTATCGTTTGAAGAGATAAGTTCTGCAAATGAGTTCATGGTATACAACATGAATTTAGAGGGAAAATTGAATGAATGGAATACTACTTCGTTTTTTTTATTTGAAGATGTACTTCAGCATTTCAATTTGGCTCAATTGGAAGGTAGATTGACAGCCGAAGGACGTACAGGACCCTATGTCTTTGGAACAGGAGAGGCATTGGCATTGGTAGATTGTTCGTTGGCACCGAAATTATTTCATATGAAAATAGGTCTCCAACATTTCAAATCGAATGTTTTGGATGTTTCTATGGAATATCCGGCCGTGGCTGCTTATATGAAAATGATGTTTGCGAGGGAGAGTTTTCAAGCATCCTTGTATCCGGAAGAAACTGTAATTTGGGGTTGGTCCAATGCTAGAAGTTCTTAAAGGAAACAAGGAGGAAGGATTGACATACTATCTAAATGTGTAATTTTTATTCATCTATAAATAAAGGAAGGAAGAAAATTGAGTTTGGAAAGGATAATGTTTATAGGATCGTTTTCTTTCTTTTTCGTTTTAAAAATCTATATGAAATTATTTGCGATGACTTCATTTATAGGTTGGTCATTATTCGACGAGTGATATCCATAAAAATAGGTAGAAAAGAGGGGGTGGGCCCACTTGCCTCAATAAATACATTTCGATTCCAAATATCGACCTTTAGCCACAACACTTTATCCCAAATCAGCTGAAATATTGATAATAACAATATCTTTATGATTACTTATTAAGATTTTTCTCGAGAATTGTCTCGATGGATAGTGTTTTGACTCCATTCTCCGTCGTAGCGAATAGAATAAACTTTTGAGATTATTTTTTATGGATTGTCAAATGTGAAATGTAAGATAGATACATTGGAAATGTGTATTCGTTACATTTGTATGTTCCATTTTACAATCTCTCTCATGATTTAATTTTCCTCACCGAAATAGTAACCTCCAGACTGCACTGATGCTTTGTTTTTACCCCATAGTAAAGATTAAGTTCTGTCCCATCGTTCGCGTCAAGTATGTATACCGCATCTCTATTGCCAAAATAGTACGAGTGATTTTGAGGTATACCTACAATAATTTTATTTTGAGCATCGGATATATCCACAGCTTTCCCAAAAAGATCACCTGTTTCTTTTGACACTGATGAAGAGTAGTATGCATGCTTTTAAATGCAAACAGAGGAAAGGTATCTACTAATCCATTTCCTGCAAGTTTGAGAACTTCTAGCGTTGGTGTGAGATAATAGCGAATTATTGAAACAAAATAATGAGCTAGATTTTATGCTTTCTAATTAATCGATGAATGCGACTGTTTCATCAGGAACTACACTAAGTTCTTGATAACATTATGAGTTAAATCTCAAATATTGCATTCCTATTTATTGTCAGTTGAGATTCGAATGATAGATCAAGTGATAGAAAGGAATAAGTGTAATTGTATTCAACAAGACTTTTAAAAGAGAACATTATGTTAGGTAACGAATCACGAGCTATGTTCGTTGTGAACAATTGACTTTGTTCAAATGAACTTTATCAAATTTTCATTGATGCAAATCATGATTATTATGGGGCTTTGCAAATTTTCGTTTTAGTTTATACAAACAACAAATAATTTTAATAACTCACAATTTATAGGCGGGCGACGGAGTACTCCTTTTGACATGAACTTGATAGATTTATGTTAGGCTGATCCTAAACTACGTGAATATGTCCTGGAATTCCATTCTCTCTCTTCTTTTTTCTTTTTTTCTTTCTTTTTCTTTTTTTTACTTTTTTTTTTTTTATTTTTTTTTTTTTTTTCTTTTTTTTTTTTTTTCTTTTTTTTTTTTTAAATTGTTGAATGATTTTAAATCATTGGGGATATGCAAATATGGGTTTAACGGATGTATTGTACGTCTCTACTGGTTGTGTTTTTCAACACGAATACACGTGGATGCAGCTCTTTTTCGAAAGAGTACGCAGTTCGGATGTTAATGTTCACAATAGTGAAACTCTAGGAACCGCCTCAGTGCGAAGCTAATTAGACACTTAAAATAATACCATACAACAACAACAACAACAACAACAACAACAACAACAACCTATTATGTTAATTACTTGCCTCACTTCTTTAGAATCCCAATAATCATCGATTCTTTCCTTTAGATTGATATTCACAAGCATTTTTATTTTGGCTAAGCATGAACAAGAAACAATGATGATACTCTATATTAAATCATATTATTTTAGAATGAATTTACCCAAAATGATTATTTAACCTAAGTAAAATAAACTACTTAAAAGTTTACTATTTCTTTGACGATATAAAATGCTAATCTTTGACCGTTGAGAATTTCAATACATACGAAAGATATTGATTGCTCTACTTAGAGGAAAGAATCTAATCGTGGGTCTTTCGTAATGATGAGAGAGTATATAAAATAAGAGTGCTGCAAAGACATAACTTTACACTCGCATAGATGCAATCCAAAGATATTCATTTTTGCTTCTTGTTGTCTACAAAACCACCCACCAAATAACAACTAGTGCAAAAATGGCAAGGAAAAAATCTTCATACGGGCACATTGATGTGCCGGATGATGATGATGATAATGAACATAATCTAGAGCTTACCAAGTTTCATCAAAATATTCTCAAGAGAAAGAAACGAAAGAAGTATCTCATTATTTTCCTGGCAATTTTATTTACTGGTAGTGCTGTCTACATGTATACCAACTTGGGTAAATTAACTTCATTATTGGGAATCTCATCGGAAGATAGCTCGTATGTTAGTGAAGAAGATCAAAACGAATCGAATGAATATAATAAGGGATCAAACACAGATTATGACCAATCTCCTGTCTATGATAATAATAGCATGGAATCCACGGAAGAAACAAGCTCAACCGTGAGTGAAAACGAACCAGAGCCAGAACCGGAACCGGAACCGGAACCTGAAGCTGAACCCGAACCTGAACCTGAACACGAAAGCGAAGAAAGCATTGAGAAAGAACCCGAAACACCAAGTTCAACTGAAGAACAAACATATGAAACTAATGAAAGCAACGAAGACACCAGTTCTACCATGGACGAAGCCTGTTTAGGAAGTCAAATTGATTTTGATATTGAAATGCATCGGGGTGATTTTATTTGCTCTACCAATAATCATTACAAATTTGGTCTAGATGAAAATGGGTACTTGATTTTAAAGGATGCCTATTTAAATGAAAGTACATTCCTCACGGCCGATGGAGAAGAAGGATCCACACTCGTATTGAATGACAATGGTGGACTTACTGTCTACGCCAACGATGATAGGAATGACGATGAGGTTGTCTGGTTGACGTCTACAAACGATGATGTGAAATTTAGTTCGGAATGTTCCGGTCCTAGTTTTTGCCACTATTTGGAAATTCATACTGGTGGTGTAGTCGTACTTATTTGGTTGGATGATCATAATGAAAAACAAGAAAAGGACGTGAAAGAAATTTATAAACTCGAATCTAGTGCTACGAGCTCTTCTGAGTCGGAAGAAAGTGCATCTCCTTCTATTCCCTCAGAAGAAGATACGGAAGTAGTACAACCAAGTGAAAGTATCGAGACCACTGAAACCACAGAAACCTCTGAAACCACTGATACCCCTCAAATGAATTTCGAAGAAGAAGTTAGCTGCATAGGAAACAAAATTGATAACAACGTCGAAATGTATAGAGGAGACTTTATTTGCTCGAGTAACGATCGATACATGTTTGGTCTAGATATGCATGGTCATTTGATTTGGAGAGATAATGAGTCTGAATTAGACGTCGTTTTCAACAGCATTATGGAAGAAGGATCGCACTTCTTGGTAACGGAAGCAGGGAAGCTTTTGATTTACGGAAATGAACTTGATGGCAAACAAGATACAGTTGTCTGGGCCAGAGAAAGCATCGAGCCAATTCATGCAAGTGAGGCATGTACAAGCACTCAAAACTGCCCTTATTTGCATATTTATCCAGGCGGCGTTGTATTGATTGTGTGGCTAGATGAGGATGGCGAGCGCATTGAACGAAACATTCAGAAAATATATGAGATGCCACCCGTTGCAGATGTAGTAGATACTGAAATCGAGGAGGAACTCGGTCCTGACTTTGAAGTAGGTGATGATGGAGTCGATGAGAACTACTATGATACAGATGATACTGAAGGTGAATCGGCTGTAGACAATAGTGAAAATGAATTGTCAGAAGAATCTCAACTCGGAGTAAATTGTATCGGAAATCGTATTCAGTACGATGTTGAGCTTTATCGAGGAGACTTTATATGTTCAAGGAACGGTCAATACTTCTTAGGTCTAGACGATAGTGGTCGTTTCATTTGGCAAGATGTGGTAATGAATGAGATGAAGATATTCAATGGAGAAGGAGAAGAAGGATTGAGGTTGAAGCTGACTGTAGATGGAAAGTTCGAATTGTATGGAAATGAAGTTGGAGAAGACGATGTGATTGTTTGGTCGAAAGAAGCAACCGAAGAGATCGGATACACATCGCAATGTCTTCCACCATATGATTGTCCGTACTTGCATATCCATCAAGGTGGAAAAGTGGTTGTGAACTGGATAGATAGTTCAGAAGAATGGAACGAATTTAGTATACTTAAGGTTTTTGATATGAACCCAGAAAGTGTTACACTAGAGCACGAAGAAAGCTCGGTGGAAGATAAAGAATCTGGCATGGACTCAAAAGTTGAGGAATCTTTCGAGGTTGAACAAGAGGTGGAAAGCGAATATAGCGATGAGAGCAGTGAACCAGAAAACAAAATTGATGCGACTAGCACAGACATCAAATGTGTCGGAGATCAACTAGACAAAAATGTTGCTTTATACCGTGGAGAATACGTATGTTCAGGACACTTTATGTTCGGTCTTGAAGCCAGTGGAAAATTGGTCTTGAAGGACACTGATCTGCGTGATGTTCAAGTATTCACAACAGAAAATGAAAAAGGATCCAAGTTTGTAATTGGTGAAGATGGTGCCTTCTTGTTGTATGGAAACGACGATGAAGGAACATCTGATATGGTAGTATGGGAAAGGACAACCTCTAAAACAATGGGTCCAGAAGAGGGTTGCTCATCTCATAATTGCCCATACTTGTTTATGTATCACGATGGCAAAATCAAACTAACTTATTCGAATAAAGATGGAATTCAAACTGAAAAGAGCATTTATAAAATTTATGATATGGAAGCAGTTGACGTAATAACTGAAGAAACTACTGGAGGTGAGGTAGAAGTTCCAAGTGATATTGTCGAATCAGAAGAAGCTCCGCATGACGAACCGATCGATGCCAATGTAAAGTCGGATGTTTCTTGCAAATCAAATAAGCTTGAAAATGGTACTCCACTAAATTTAGGCGAATTTATTTGTTCTAGCAATGACAGATTTATGTTTGGTCTAGACTTAAATGGGCGTCTGTTCTGGAGAGACAACGAGGCAGACATGGATATGATCTTTGCTGATCTAGGCGGAACTGCAAATAAATTTTCCCTTACTGAGGAAGGAACTCTAGCAATTTTCAATTATGATGAAGTATTAGTATGGGCAAAAGATAGTATGGAATTCATTGAATTTAGTGAAGCGTGCACAAGCACTCAAAGCTGCCCTTATTTGCATATTTATCCAGGCGGCGTTGTATTGATTGTGTGGCTAGATGAAAATGGTGATCGTGTTGAGCGAAACATTCAGAAAATATACGATATGCCACTCATAGCTGACGTAGTAGATACCGAAATCGAGGAGGAACTCGGTCCTGACTTTGAAGTAGGTGATGATGGAGTCGATGAGAACTACTATGATACAGATGATACTGAAGGTGAATCGGCTGTAGACAATAGTGAAAATGAATTGTCAGAAGAATCTCAACTCGGAGTAAATTGTATCGGAAATCGTATTCAGTACGATGTTGAGCTTTATCGAGGAGACTTTATATGTTCAAGGAACGGTCAATACTTCTTAGGTCTAGACGATAGTGGTCGTTTCATTTGGCAAGATGTGGTAATGAATGAGATGAAGATATTCAATGGAGAAGGAGAAGAAGGATTGAGGTTGAAGCTGACTGTAGATGGAAAGTTCGAATTGTATGGAAATGAAGTTGGAGAAGACGATGTGATTGTTTGGTCGAAAGAAGCAACCAAAGAGATCGGATACACATCGCAATGTCTTCCACCATATGATTGTCCGTACTTGCATATCCATCAAGGTGGTGTAGTTGTAGTGAACTGGATAGATAGTTCAGAAGAATGGAATGAAGTCAGCATAAAGAATGCATTTGACTTGAACTAATTAATGTATTTTTTTGATTAAATTACAAATTAAATCAAAGATTTATCGACTACGTTCCGCTTCTAAATTAATCAATCTTCCTCGTGAGTCACTTTGTCGTGGTCAGATTGCGTTATCTTGTTCTCGAATTGAATGTGATAGGTTAACTTATATCTTTACAAATTAGTTTTATTATAAAAATTGTGATGGTGTGTTACATAAGTTTGTGTTTCCGGGTCAAGTTGAATGATACGTCACGACATGATCTTACGTCAAAAAATTTACTGGATCGATCTATTGAATTATAGGCTACTTTTCTGTAGAACACTTACATGAACTGTGGTATCTTGATTGTTGATGTCAAGAATCTACATAGATTTTTTTGTTCTCCAATTTGAAGATTTTGCAAAAGACACGTAAGTCGATTTATGAAGCCTTTCCGATCAGTACTAATCAAAGAATAGTTTTGTCAATTATTCCCGAAACTATGATGCGCCCCTTCCAATATCTTGGTGTCACCGTTTCTCTTCTTGCAACATTTGCATCAGTGGACGCTTTTCAAGTCGTTAGGCCTTCCAATGCATGCAAAGCAGCAACACGTTTGTATCAAAGTTCCGATCCAGCAGCTATCGGACAAGAGCCTGGTGGCTCTGGTGAAGATTTGAACATTTTCCTTCAAAACACTTATCCAGAATATTTTTCTCTCCTATCTAAAAACAAAGATGTATTCAAAGAAGTAAACGGATATAAGACTGGAAGTACATTTTTCGCTCCTAATTCTCAAGCTTTCGCAAACCTTGGTGAGAAAAAACTAAGTCAAATGAAAGATGATCGTAATACAGAATCGGTTGAGAAAATGGCCGCCTATCATGTGATTGCGGAAGAAGCTGTTCGGGAGGATGCCCTTTTGGTGGAAGACTGGACAAAACCAGCTCCCCCAGGAGGAGGTTTCAGACCATTGAAGTTAGGTGGAATCGTCACTCTAGCTGGGGAAGTTCCAATTGGAAGGAGTAAAGTTGGTGGGTTTTTCGGATTTGGTGCCTCAGAAGAAGAAAAAATTGTCATCGGTCCTAATGCCAGGATTGTTTATACTCATTTTGTTGGGAATAGTATTGTTCATGAAATGGACGATTTCATTTCACCTGAAATTTTGTGGCGATACTTTGATCAACTACGAATCCCAGGAATTTAAAAGGCTTTCCTTTTCAATAGGTACCATCCTGTGAGTAATGAAACTAAACGTAGCAGAGGTTTCCAAGATTGATTTTTGTTTGCTTGCAAGACATTAACGTTGAAAAGAAATTAGATCAATTCTCTTTTTATACCGCCAAGCCATGACATTCAAAATAACATAGTTCAACTAAGATAACATAAACTGAAAATAAATAAATAAAATAGTACATTCTTTTTACGCATCCGTTAGCTCAAATAAATGAACAAACACACATGACCTCATCGACCAATGCTGATCAATATGGATCTCATGAGCCATATTAGAAGAATCAATCCAATAAAGTAATTACCACGGATCAAATTACCTTGGAAAGCACTATATGAAAGTAATATAAATGTATAAAACGTTTACATGAATTAATTTACGTGGATGATTGTCTATATATTTTGCTTGAAAGTTACCAGACGATTTGGCAATCAGAAAGTTCTGGTAATTGAATCTATGATTCACATCATCTATTCTCCTTTCACAACCTCCTGCTTTTCAAATGAAGTCCCAAAAATTCCTCCAACATCCAAATCAAAAGGGCCATTTACTCCCTCGGCTGAAATGGTAATTTGCTTGATGGTCTCAAGATCCTCTGTCTTAGGACAAACTTCTTTATGATCGGCAGAGCAAGGAGTGATAGAATTGCCTGTATATGCTGACCAATCGCTGGTGAACTTGTCAAATGGAATCGAAATGAATTGCCACTCTTGACTCGGTTTCAAGAAAAAGTCAGACTTGAAGGAGGAAAAAATTGGATGATCTGTAAATTTAGTCGCAAAGGAGATCTTAAATCCCTGGTACGAGGGAGTCTTAGATCGTACTTTCAAACTTAATTCCGTACTGCTAGAAACATCATTCATGAGAGTGGTTGTGTAATGAGTTGTTTCCACAGAACAGAAGCCTGGAGCAGAAAGCTTTGGAACATCTACAACTGTTCCATTCCAGCTCACATATGTGTATTTCTCATCTACAAGTGTGCTTTCTGAATGAGATTCGCCACCCATGACAGGATCGTCAAGAACATGCAACTCAAAATCAGAATGAGACGCTTCTTTTTTATCACCAAAAGTTATGAGGGGTATAATTTCTGGTTTTTCTTCATTTCTAAGGAAAGCAGCATGAGAGGCAAAGTTGGAGAGTCCAACCGAAAGATTGATTGCAAGGAAGATTTTAAGATTCATTGTTGTGGAATTATGGAACACCTGAGAAGGAAGTAAGAATAAATAATAGTTTATGTTCCTTAAAATGATGACATAAATACAATTATGCCGTGTGCGTGCCCAGCTTATAGTTGCGACTTTATATTTTATTAATTAGATTGAAAAGAGATGCGCTATGAGAATAAAGATTTCAAGCGGAGTTTGTATATTATATGGAAAACTACGTAAAATATTTTCCTCTTGAGTGCCTGGGTCTTCAGGTTATTATTAATATGTGATGGAAGATCAGTACATAATTATCGTGTACGGAATTAAGTGCGTAATATGCGCGAATGAGTATTGGATTTGGAATTAGAAATAAAACCTTTTCTTTGATACCAGAGAATTCCAAATCATACGC
>Ga0209092_10003684_pt1 | contig 13114 bp, 6 predicted proteins | sample FraStrMetagenome_FD_187446 | JGI IMG/M metagenome (GOLD analysis project Ga0209092, IMG submission 187446) | Marine eukaryotic phytoplankton communities from Arctic Ocean - Fram Strait ARC3M Metagenome (SPAdes) (version 2) | ecosystem: Environmental > Aquatic > Marine > Oceanic | place: Fram...
TGGGTGACCAGACTCTGTAAAATTTCCGAAATTTCCAGCAGCATCGTTTGGACTAAACTGTGAAATTATTAAGTCAACAGCCCACTCTCCAAGGTTTCCAAAGTTATCATTAGAGTTTCCGTTACCACTACGTGAAGCACCTCTAACTGAAGAAGCATAAATTCTTCCTGAAGCTACGTTTTGATTTCCATCCTCTACAAAAACAAGTGCAGGTTTTTTATCAATATCTGCCACTTGTGAAAAAGAATCATTACATGTAAATGCAATAGCAAGTATTAAAATTAATTTTATTTGATTTTTCATCGTTTGATTATTTTAAAGTTATTAATAGTATTGTTTGAATCCTTAGCGCTTAGGATGTAAGTCCCTTGGTCCAAGTTTGAAATGTTAATTGTTTTGGAACTAGAGCTTAATACTTGTTGTCCTAAAAGATTAAATAAGGTTAGTTGTAAATCTTCTGAGTAGTCTATGTTAATGACTGAAGAAGATGGATTTGGATAAATTTTAATTCCTATTGCCATAGCGTCATCAACAGATAGACTATTTGATGCACCTACTGTGACCTGGTTTATTTGAAGTGGGTCCGTAAACATACCTGTCACTGTAAATTCCACAGAATCCGTATCCGAATACTCGGACCACGCAGAACTTGACGAATCATAGATATACATAGATGCATCATGTGTTAGATTGTTCATTTCACTGCCAACATAGTTGTAGGTAATGGTACCTGTAAAGTTTTCGATGTCAGCATTTAAGGTATAAACTTTCTCCATAGATTCTGTACCACTTAAAGATACTGCTGTCAACTCTTTTGATACTTCTATTTCATTAATAGTATAGTTCGTATTTGGTTTTAATTCCAATCCGGAGACATTAAGAGTTCCTTCGTTATTAATAGTCAAAGCGCCATCCTGACCTATAGTTAGTAGAGTCTGCGCCTCTAGGTTAGAAACAAATACAATTATTAAGAGGATTAAAAAACTTTTAATAACCTTTTGTTTTCTTTGAAATGTAGTTTTTTTCATACAGTTAGTTTTAGTTAAATAATTGTGACCATCACAAATTATATATTTTTAAAAGAAATTAATAATACAGATAACTATAAAGTAGAGCCTTAAAATTAAAGACAGACCTTCACAGGATATATACACAAAACATTTTATTTTAAAACATAAATATAGCAGACTTAAATTAAAAGCTCGATTAAATTTCGATTAATAGTCAATTAATTTATATAAAATTTAATTAATTCTTAATTTTTTAAGAAATTTATTACATACTCCACATAAAACAACTCCTTATTTTAATTATATTTACATAGTATCTTTAAACGTATTTAACCACTAACAATTACACAATCCTGTGATGATGATTAAAACCGCAATCATTTTGTTAAAAAACACTTTCATTGGTGTTTTTTTATTTATTGTATCAAGTATAACAGCTCAACAAAATCAATTAATTACAGGAAATGTTAGTGATGTTAATAATACTCCCATACCTGGTGTTAATATCTCAGAAAAAATAAATCCATTAAATGGAGTTATCTCAGACTTTGATGGTAATTTTTCCATCAATGTTAAGCCTAACTCTGTTTTGATATTTAGCTATATTGGTTATGAGACTCAGGAAATTATTATAAAGACCAAAACCAATTTAAACATCATATTAAAGGAAGATCTTTTCTCACTAGATGAAGTTACCTTAGTTGCCTACGGAAAACAAAAAAAATCGAGTGTTATTGCAGCTGTAACAACTATAGACCCTACAGAACTTCAAACCTCTTCAAGTAATTTAACAACCGCCTTAGCAGGCCGAGTAGCTGGGGTTATAGCCTATCAAAGAAGTGGTGAGCCTGGTAGAGATAATGCTGAATTTTTTATTAGAGGTGTTAGTACCTTCGGATATGCAAGGTCTCCACTAATCCTTATTGACGGTATAGAAACAACTTCGAGAGATTTAGCTCGGTTACAACCAGATGATATTGCTAGTTTTTCTATAATGAAAGATGCAACCGCCACATCCTTATATGGAGCGAGGGGGGCAAATGGAGTTATTTTAGTAACTACAAAAGTTGGAAAGGAAGGCGTGGTTAAAATTAATGTACGTTATGAGAAATCGTACTCAGCACCAACACGATCTCTTGAAATAGCCGACCCAATAACATATATGACATTACACAACGAAGCTTTAGTTACCAGAAATGCTCTAGGAGGTAGAATATATTCCTTAGAAAAAATATTAATTTCTAAAGATCCCAATAGAAACAAAATGGCCTATCCCACTGTAGATTGGTTTGATGAATTACTTGAAGATTATACGCTAAACAGTAGATTTAACTTCAATGTAAGTGGTGGTGGTAAAATTGCTAAATATTACTTAGCAACTACCGTAAATTCAGATAATGGAAACTTAAAGGTGGACCCTCGAAATAATTTTAACAACAACATTAATTTTAAGCGTATTTCGTTGAGGTCTAACATTAATGTAAATCTAACCCCAACCACTGAAGTAGCTCTCAGATTTAATGGAAATTTTGATGATTATATAGGACCAATTGATGGTGGAGAAGCAATATATAGAAAGGCAATGCAAGCAAATCCTGTACTATATCCTAAATTTTATGAGCCAGATGCACAATTTCAAAACTCATCTCATGTGCTTTTTGGAAACACAGGTCAGTTTGGAGGGTACTTAAATCCATATGCAGATTTGATGAGAGGCTATAAAGATGAGAGTTATAATAACTTTTTAGCAACCGTTGAAATTAAGCAAAACTTAGACTTTTTAACAGAGGGGTTGAGCCTTAGATTATTAGCAAATACATCGCGCTATTCCTTTTACAACTTAGAAAGACGGTACAATCCATTTTACTACTCGCTAGGGAATTATGATTTTCAAAGCGATTTATACACTTTAGTAGCATTAAATCCAAACCAAGGGACTGAATATTTAGAGTATAATGAAGGTACTAAAATCATAACAAATTCATCTTATTTTGAGGGCTCAATAAACTATAAAAAAACGCTGAATGAAAAACACAAACTTTCAGGAATGTTAATAGGGATCTTAAGAGAACTTAAATATGCCAATGCAGGAAACCTTCAAAGCTCATTACCTTACAGAAACATAGGACTCTCAGGAAGGTTCACTTATGCATTTGATGATAAATATTTTTCTGAGTTTAATTTTGGATATAATGGTTCAGAAAGATTTTCTAAGTCAGAACGGTTTGGGTTTTTTCCTTCATTTGGACTTGGATGGTATGTGTCGAAAGAAAAATTTATGGAGCCGATTTCAAATGCTATTAGAAAGTTAAAATTCAAAGGCACATATGGACTTGTTGGGAATGATCAAATTGGAAGTGCCGATGATCGTTTTTTCTATATTTCTCAAGTAAATCTAAATAACGGAGGCTTGGGTTCTAATTTTGGGCAAGAATTCGGTACGTATATTAACGGCGTCAGCATTGATCGTTATGCAAATGACCAAATTACTTGGGAAAAAGCAAGGATGTTAAACGTTGGGCTTGAACTCGGCTTATTTGGAGTTATTGATATTCAAGCAGATTATTTCACAGAATACCGTTCTAATATTTTAATGGACCGAGCACAAATACCAGCATCAATGGGGCTTCAAGCACCTATTAGAGCAAATGTTGGAGAGGCCTCATCAAGTGGATTTGAGGTCACTTTAGACTATAAAGACAATCTTAGTGATGATCTTTTTGTATCTGCTAGAGCTAACTTTTCATTTGCAACAAGCAAATTTGAAGTTTATGAAGAATTAGATTACACAAATGCAGGTCTGCCTTGGCGCTCAAGGATTGGATTAAATTTGTCCCAACCTTTTGGATACATAGCAGAGCGTTTGTTTATTGACGAAGCTGATATTGCAAATTCTCCAGTGCAAACTTTTGGAGACTATATGGCTGGAGATATTAAATATAAAGATATAAATAACGATGGTCTAATAGATGTCAATGATGAAGTTCCGATTGGCTTCCCAACAACTCCTGAAGTAATTTACGGATTTGGGATTTCTAGTTCTTATAAAAAATTTGATTTATCATTCTTTTTTCAAGGGTCTCTAAAATCTTCATTTTTTATAGATGCGTTTAATACCTCTCCTTTTATAGATACAAGTGGAAGCGCTATTGGAAATAATGCCCTCCTAAACGCATGGGCAAACGACCACTGGTCTGAAAACGACAGAAACCTTTATGCCGCATGGCCAAGACTTTCCGATCAATTAATAGACAATAATAATCGCAACAGTACCTGGTGGCTTCGAGACGGCTCCTTCTTGAGGCTTAAATCTATTGAGTTTGGTTATTCAGTCCCTAATAAGTTAGCATCAAAAGTTAACTTGTCATCTGCAAGGATTTATATTACAGGCACAAACATACTAACCTTTAGTAAGTTTAAATTATGGGATGTAGAAATGGGCGGTAACGGACTTGGGTATCCAATACAGCAAAGCGCTAATATTGGTGTAAATTTAAATTTTTAAAAATCTAACATGAAAAAAATAGTTATACTTTTCATTTTAATTTTCACCTCATGTGAAAATGATTATCTTGATGTTGTACCAGACAATATTGCGACTATAGATTTAGCGTTTAATACACGATCCACAGCACAAAACTTTCTTTCAACCTGCTATACATATATTCCTGAACATGCCCATGTGGAACAGAATTTCTCGATGCTAGCAGGGGATGAAGTTTGGTATTACGCTGAAAATGATTTTTACATGAACAACGAAACTAGTTTTCGAGTGGCAAAAGGAATGCAAAATTCTTCCAGTCCTTACTTGAATTACTGGGAAGGTGGAAGAGGTGCACCGCACAGTCTTTTTGTTGCCTTAAGAGATTGTAATATATTTTTAGAAAATTTAGTCGCGGTCCCAGGGCTTGAAGAGGAAGAAAGGCTTCGCTGGCTTGATGAAGTTAAAGTTCTCAAAGCATTTTATCATTTTTGGCTTATGCAGATGTATGGTCCTATTCCAATTGTAAGAACAAATATTCCTGTCGGTGCAACCGCTTCAGAAACGAATATATACAGAGATTCTATTGACGATGTTGTTGGCTATCTAACAGAGTTGCTTGATGAAGTTATAGAAGCAGATAATTTACCAGGCTTAATTAATTATGTCTACACAGAAAAGGGACGTATAACCATGCCAATAGCAAAAGCGCTAAAGGCTAAGATTTTAATGCTTAGTGCCAGTCCTATTTACAACGGAAATTCAGACTTTAGTAGTCTCGTTGACAACCAAGGAAATAGTTTGGTCAACCAATCCTATGACCCACAAAAGTGGGTATTGGCAAAAGAAGCGGTGTTGGAGGCCATTGAAAGCGCTGAAGCTAATGGGCATTTCTTGTATCAATTTAATCAGCAGCTTCCTATAAATGGAGGTATTAATGACCAAGTAACACAAGAATTGAGTCTCAGAGCAGCGATTACTGAACCTTTTAATTCTGAAATAATATGGGCTTTTTCAGCTGACTGGACGGGAGAGCTTCAACAATGGTGCCAGCCTAGGTGGTCTGCAGACCACTCTGCATTATTTGGCTATACCAAAAAGTCTCATGCTCCTACATTAAACATGGTTGAAACTTTCTATACTCGAAATGGCGTACCAATTGATGAAGATATTTCGTGGGAATATGGAAATAGATTTGATGTGGTCCAAACACCTATTTTGGATGCTAACAATGAAAATTATCATGAGTTTTATATAGAAAATGATTACGCGACAGCAAAACTTCATACCTATCGAGAACCTCGATTTTATTCTACTTTAGGATTTGATGGTGGTAAATGGTTTTCATTAGAGACCGAAAACATAAATAATATTCCACATTTAAATGCTAAAGCTGGAGCTCCCTCTGGAAAACAAGGATTTGAAATTTATTCAATTACAGGGTATTTCGCAAAAAAACTAGTGCACTATGAAAACATAATCTCACTAGAAGGCTCCACCATACAAGGATATTCGTTTCCCATTATAAGACTTTCAGATTTATATTTAATGTATGCTGAAGCTTCCAATGAAACCAAGGCAGTACCAGATGCTGATGTTTATGAATATATTCAAAGAGTTAGAGACAGAGCTGGATTGGATGAAGGTGGAAACCTAGTCAATAGCTGGCAAATGCATTCTTCAAACCCTAGTAAACCAAGTACAAAAGAGGGTATGAGAGCTATAATTCATCAAGAGAGAATGATTGAACTAGCGCTTGAAGGTCATCGCTATTGGGACCTAAGACGATGGAAACTTGCCGGTGAATATTTTAGCAAGCCTATCAGAGGTTGGAATATATTTAAGCCAGACGTTGAAGGCTTTTATCAAGTTGAAAATATATTTTACAGAAACTACCTAACAAAAGACTATTTGTGGCCTATTAGTCAAACAGAGTTGCTAAGAAACCCTAACTTAATTCAGAACCCAGGATGGTAAAAATAATAAACACTATTAAACAGGAAATGGAAAAAACAAATATTCATATAGGGTATTCACTAATTTGTATACTCTTAATTTTGGGATGTACAGAAGAGGAGCGAAGTGCTTACGGATCTGATGAAACCCCACCTGATGCTGTCAAAATTAATTCTGTTGAAAACAGACCTGGCGGGGCAGTTATAAAATTTACACCACCAACAAACCAAGACTTGCTTTACATAAGAGGTGCTTACAATGACGAAAACGGTATTTCAAAACAAGTAATAGTTTCTTCGGTTATAGATACTTTAAGCATTATTGGTTTTGGACAGACTGGAGACTACAACGTGGACGTTACAGCAATAGATACACGTGATAATGAATCTGTTGCAGTTACCACAACAATTTCTCCTCTAGAAGCTCCTATACATGCCATATTGGAATCTATTGAAGGTGCTCAAGATTTTGGGGGAATTAATATATCTTATCTAAATCCTACTAGAGCCGATGTTTCGTTAAATATGTCTATTATAGACCTGGATGGGAATCAGGTATTTAAAGAATCTTTTTATACAAGCCAGGCAAATAGCTCATACAGCTTTAGAGGCTACGACCCCATTCTTACTACTTTTATTATTTACGTTGAAGATCGTTGGGGTAATCAAACCATAACAAAAACATTAGAAACCACTCCTTTGGAGGATGTATTTTTAGATAAAGGCTTTTTTTCTGTTCAACCAATGCCAGGAGACGAAAGCTTTAGTGAGTATGGGTTCTCAGCAAATCAAATGTGGGATGGATCTTGGAGTAGTCAATGGAATTGTGGACACACTAGTTTTTTAGCGCTTCCACACCAGCTAACAATTAGTTTAGGTCAATTAGCTAAACTGAATAGGTTTAAACTATACCAACGAGGTGGTACCGAATTGTATAAGCATGGAAACCCAAAAAGATTTCAAATTTATGGACGTGAGGATCTAGATAATTTACCAATTTACAGTCCTTCAAATCCCGGGGATGGCTGGATACTTCTGGGTGAATTTGAATCTTTTAAACCATCTGGATTACCCCCGGGTTCTAATACCGAAGAAGATTATTTATTTCAAGATAATGGAGAGGATTTTGTTTTTGACAGTAACGTACAACAATACAATATCAAGTACATACGATTTGTAAATTTAGAAACTTGGAATAATCAAATGGTATCAGTAATTGGAGAGCTCTCATTTTGGGGAAGTATCGTTGACTAAAGATATATTTAAATCATGAAAATATTTAAAACCAAACCTTATTTATTCCTTTTTTTATCAGCATTATCACTGATGTTTCTGCGTTGCGGAGATATAGAGTCCGTTCATGAGCAGTACTTAAATGGAGAAATAATTTATGCAGGACGATTAGATACTTTGACCATTAGACCCGGATATTACAGAGCTCAGCTAGAGGGTTACACCCAATTCCTCGGTAATTCAAATCAATTAATTATAGAATTTAATGGCACAACACAAACATTTGAGATTAATAACGATAATGAGATTTACTCCACCATATTATCTGATTTAGAGGAAGAAAGTTATGAATTTAAAGTTACCACTCAAGATATTTATGGAAATTTATCAATTCCACAAGTAGTGGCTGGTTTTGTTATAGGGGATGAGTTTATTTCGGATCAGGATCCAAGAGAAATTATTGGATATGGTTTTGAACCCGATGGCAACTATGTAAACTTTAGTGCAAATGCCGAATCTGAATATGTAATTTTTACCACTATAGACTACGAGAACGAAGCGAATGAAACCGTCAGAGATACTGCATTTTTTGAAGACAATAGGCTTAAACTAATAGACTTGAAAGCATTGGGAAGCATCTCTACAAAATCTTATATTCAATCAGGACTTAATGGAATTGATACTATTCCACTATCTACTATCGACTATACCCTGCCAGATGTACCTTACAGTGAGCTTGATAAAAGCTATTTTCAAATCGTACAGATGTCTAGTGATAACCCAGGAAATTACAACAATGCAAACCCAGAATTATATCTATTTGATGGAGATGGTTCATGGTCCGGAGATGATACCTTCTCTTATTTTTCAAATCCAGGAGACATGCCGCACCACTTCACTATAGATTTAGGTGTTATGACAACACTAAGAAAGGTAAAACTAGAGATGCCTACTCCAAGTTCATCAGCTCAAAATAATGCAACTGAAGTACAAATATGGGGTCGTGATAACCTTGAATTTGCAGAAACGAGTTCTAATACTAACGCCGCATTTTATAATGCAGGATGGAGACTCTTATACGAAGGGGCCATTGACGGTGAAACGATGGCTATTAATAGTTTTCTAATTAGTCCTTCAAATCAAGTGCGATATATCAGATACCGTGTCTTATCCACGGTTGGAAATACCAATTCGCAGTTAACAGAAATGACTTTATATGGACAAGATACTGAACCTTTAGTTCATGATAAATCTTTGTTTTCCATGTCATTAATGCCAAGTGATAATCCAGGAACATCTTATGGCGGAAACCCCTCTAATTATTTGTGGGACAACAACTCTTTATGGTCTGGAAATGATGCCTATGGTTACCACTCAGGAGAAAATGCCGTTCCAGGACATTTTACACTAGACTTGGGCGTTACAACTCAATTATCAAAATGTAAAATACACTTTAGAGATCCCAACAACTTTTCCGGAAACAACCCTACTCAGTTTGAGATCTGGGGTAGACCCACTTTACAGGGTGGAGAAACGTTACCGGTATTTCAATCCATTGGAAATACAGTGATTTCAGACCCTGTTACAACTGAAAGTTTTGAAAATGCAGGCTGGCAACTCATAGTTGACCAAAGCATTAACGGAGGTGATCTTCAAACTATTGAATTTGATTTCCCTCCTGGACCATTCTCAAAATACATCCGATTGCGATATACTTCAACCGTTGGAAATCAGGCATTTCAATTAATAGAAGTTGAGTTGTCAGGGTATGGAGCAATTAGAGATTAAATAACTGATCATTCAAAGATTCAATAAAAAGTCACTATAAATAGAGAGGAATCAACCTTAACCAATCAAAATAATCATTTAAAATTGAACACATGTATTATCTTAATTTAAAAAACATATCTGCTGTAATTGCTCTCATAATAATAATAATAAGTTTTAGCTTTATAAGTATCAAACCGAATGACTATATAAAATATGTTGACCCCTTCATAGGGTCTGGAGGTCATGGGCATGTTTTTGTAGGTGCTAATGTACCCTTTGGAGGTGTTCAAGTAGGGCCAACAAACTTTAATAAAGGATGGGACTGGTCATCATCCTACCACTACTCAGACAGTATTGTTAAAGGGTTTTGCCATTTAAATGTAAGTGGTACCGGAATGTCAGACTTAGGTGAACTTACAGTGATGCCGGCGACTGGAGAGTTAAAAATTAATGCAGGAACTCAAGATAGGCATCTGAAGGGTTATGCTTCTTTATATTCAAAAGATAAAGAAAGTGCGAGCCCCGGGTACTACCAAGTAATGTTAGATCGATATGATATTAAAGTTGAATTAACAGCCACCGAACGCTCTGGATTGCATAAATATACCTTCCCTGAATCTTCAGAATCAAGGATTATAATAGATTTAGGTGAAGGAAGTGCTGACCGACCAACCGACACCTATTTGAGACAAATTAACGATACATTATTTGAAGGGTATCGATTTTCGTCAGGATGGGCATCAGATCAGAGAGAGTTTTTCTCATTAGTGGTTTCTAAACCAGTTAAAGATTTTATTATTTATAATAATGGCAGAAAAGTCAAAGCTTCTGAAAAAAAGGGAGTCTTTTTAAAAGGCTTTTTAGAATTTTCTACTAAAAAGAATGAAGTGATTTATTTGAAAATGGGTGTTTCACCTGTAAGTTCAAGCAATGGATTAGATAATTTAATGACAGAGATTCCTGGATGGGATTTCGATAGAGTATTGAAAGATGCAGAATATAAATGGAATAAAGAACTTTCAAAAATTAATATTAAAACAAAAGACAAAGCAAAAAAAAGAGTCTTTTATACAGCGATGTATCACAGTATGATTGCGCCTAATATATTCCAAGATCTTAATGGTGAATATCGGGGCACTGATAAAAAGGTATATAAAGACACCTCGTTTACCAACTATACTTTATTTTCTCTTTGGGATACATATAGGGCTGCACACCCTTTATATACGATAACACATCCTGAAAGAGTAAGTGACATGGTCAATTCTATGGTTAAAATATTTGAGCAGCAAGGCAAATTACCTGTATGGCACTTAAGAGGAAACGAAACAAATACGATGCCGGGTTACAGTGCTATTCCTGTCGTTGTTGATGCCTGTCTAAAAGGATTTGAAGGTATCGACTTAGAAAAAGTATATGCAGCAGTTAAAGAAAGTGCAACTGGAGACCATGAGCCAGGCGTAAAAGACTTGATGAAATATGGATATATTCCTTCAGATTACATGGCAGAATCAATCGCAAGCACTATGGAATATGCCATTGCAGATTGGGGCATTGCGCAGCTTGCAGCAAAATTAAACAAGCCGAAAGATTATGAGTATTTTTTAAACCGCTCGAAGTCTTACAAAAATTATTTCGATCCGGAAACTAAATTTATGAGAGGGAAAATGGCTAATGGTAGCTGGCGAACTCCTTTTGATCCAAAATCTGCTCAACACAGAGTCAATGATTATTGTGAAGGAAATGCTTGGCAATATTTGTGGCTAACGCCACAAGACCCAGAAGGTCTTATTGAATTACTAGGAGGTGATAAGGGTTTCACCACTAAGCTAGATCAATTATTTAGTATTTCTTCCGATTTAGAAGAAGGGTCGTCTATGGATATTACTGGACTTATTGGGCAATATGCACACGGGAACGAGCCTAGCCACCATACTACATATATGTATGCCTATGCAGGAGAGCAATACAAAATACCTAAAAATGTTAGGTATATTACTACTAATTTGTATTCAGATAAACCAGATGGCTTAAGCGGTAATGAAGATTGTGGACAAATGTCTTCTTGGTATATATTTTCTTCTATGGGCTTCTATCCGGTTAATCCTTCAAATGGTGCTTATGTTTTTGGAAGTCCCTTGTTTGACCAAGTTGACCTCAATTTAGGAAATGGTAAAAGCATGAAAATTATAGCAGAGAATAACTCTGACACTAATATTTATATTCAGCAAGTTACACTTAATGGTGCTGAACATAAATACTCTTACATAACGCATAAAGATTTAGTCCAAGGGGGAGTGCTCAGGTTTGTAATGGGTTCGACTCCTAACTTAGATTTTGGTAAAGACCACAAATACAGACCCAAATCTATGGTTTATTAGAACTAATATTTTTAGAAGTGAATTAAAACTAACATTATATCATTCAAAAACACTAAGCAAATTTCTTATAAATTTCATTCATAACTTTTTTATTTAAACAATTTTTAGTCCTATTTGTAGATAAATTAATCAAATTAAAAATAATTTAATCTCTCATTAATCGAAGATTAATTCTTTATTTAATTTGTTGATATTATATTTAGAAGTTATAAAATAAACATTACAAAAATCAATTTATATTCATGACTATAAATACAGATTTCATTGATCTATCTTTTAGATTCATTCTTAAAATAATTCAGAACATAGATTATAAACCTTATTTTCATACTTTTTTATTGATAATTTCAGTTAATTCTTCTGTTAATGCTCAGCAATTATCTAAAGTTGTTGATACACAAATTGGTTCTCAAGGCAGTGGACTGGGCTGTGGTTATAATTTTGTTGGAGCGACTTACCCCTTTGGAATGGTTCAGTTTACCCCCAGCTTTTTTTCACCTCAAAAAGGTTTTGTAGTCAATCAGTTAAGTGGAGCCGGTTGTCCTCACATGGGAAATTTCCCTGTACTACCAATAGCGGGTCTCCTAAAAAGCTCCCCTGGCAACATGGATAGTTTTAAAAAATATGAATTGATAAATGAAGCGCATGCAGGTTTTTTATCTCTTCAAATGCCAGACCTTACAATTGCTAGCCTGACAGTTAACAAACGTTTAGGAGTAGCAAATTTTAAGTTTGATGAAACAACAAAAGTAGGTACAGTTATTATTGGGTCTGGTATTAGTTCTACGGATGTAAACAATGCAATGGTTACAATTACTTCGGATTCAAGTTGTGAAGGATTTGCCGAAGGCGGAGATTTTTGTGGATCTTCAACAAACTATAAACTGTATTTTGTTGCCGAATTTGACAGCGCAGCAACTTCTAGTGGTACATGGGAGAAAAACACATTATCAGAAGGGGTGAATGAAGCATCTGGAAAAAAATCTGGAGCTTACTTTTCATTTGATACGGCCACAAATAGTGAGGTTAATTATCGGATTGCAATCTCGTATGTTTCAATAGAAAACGCCAAAGAGAACTTAAAGGCTAGTAGTATTGATGGTGATTTTAATGCTTACCAAAAAAACGCAGAGGCCGCATGGGATTCTAGCTTGTCAAAAATTATAATCGAATCTCCAAATACAGATCGTAAAATTCAATTTTATACCCATTTATATCACTCTTTAATACATCCTAACATTGTTAGCGATGTAAATGGAGAATATATCGGAGCTGATTTTAAGG
>Ga0209092_10003690_pt1 | contig 13091 bp, 9 predicted proteins | sample FraStrMetagenome_FD_187446 | JGI IMG/M metagenome (GOLD analysis project Ga0209092, IMG submission 187446) | Marine eukaryotic phytoplankton communities from Arctic Ocean - Fram Strait ARC3M Metagenome (SPAdes) (version 2) | ecosystem: Environmental > Aquatic > Marine > Oceanic | place: Fram...
CCGTGTACAAATGGGGAGCCCGTTTGTAAACGGGGAGTACCCGTTTGTAAACGGGGATCCCCGTTTGTAAACGGGGATAAATGATAAACGGTGCCTAACACATACAACAAGTAGTGTTTGATGATAGAAGATAGAAAATAGAAATGTTAGATTTGGGTTTTAGCACACGTAAATCATACACACGTAATGGAGTGATATGACTGGCTGTTGGACATAAAGATATACGTACAATAGCATTTCGGCCAGAAATTTGCAAATCTTTGAAATGACCGACCTGAAAATTGTAAATCTTTGAAATTCAGTCATCCCAATGACCCTTTTTTTCATATACAATGTAGACAAATTACTATTAGCCACAAAACAGACATCTTTCATTCCTGGGCAACAACAACACCTAACGCACCTCGCAGAACATATACATTCGAGTTTATCGAGAGAGGTCTCACAGCGATTTATCAACCGGGAGATGTGACGATAAATAAACCATCGAAACAGGAGATACGTAGGCGCTATTACGATTTCGTGTCTCAGCAATATGATAAAGTAATGGCAGAGAGGAAGGTAGACGTTTGCCGCGAGCAACTACTAGAGTTTATCGAAGGTGCTTTCAAAGAGATTAATATTCAGCAGTTCAAAAAAATGACAATTGCTAATTCATTTGATATTTGTGGAATTAATCCTTATTCTGACGATTTGACTGCCTTTCATGAGCATCTTGATAACATAGAGGAAAATAAATGCTATGCTGCAATGATCGAGAAAAGAACTGCTCTTGATTTTAAAAAAAGAAGACCCAACGTTATATATTGACAGAGCTATGCTACTACCATCGTCTCAAACAAAAAACAAACTTGAAAAATCTAACGAACAGAAGGGCGAACGAAGTACTCGATGATCAGATATCGACGAAGTAAGGGAAAATATAAATTAGGTTTAAGATATAAATTTAACAATTGTTGTTGCAATTTAAAATCTTCTCCATTTTCAGTGAATCCCGAGATAGGTTTATTTCAATTATCGTGCTCTTCTCTTTGATGCCTTAAAAATACGAGAGACGCCGCGGACGTAAGCAAACTGCGGATTCTCGAGAGCATTTATAGTCTCCTCTTTACAACCGTTGTCGGCGACGATAAGCTCGAAATGATAATCTTGAAAAAGATACTTTCGAGAAGATCTTGCAAAGCTGAACTCTGCATTTATATTATAGCAAACTTATTACTTTTGTAAGCAACGAACGACACTTTGTTTACAACTTTCATCGTTCTTGGACGGCTAACAATAACTACATCGAAAAACCTTGGACGGGCCAAAAGCACTTCCTCCAATATTCGGCAATAAGCAATTAGACACCTACATCCGAATATTTATTTTTGCACGATACATCGCATTCTTCACTCAAATTCATGTTTCTGGTCGCAAAAGTAAGCTTCATACTTCACTCCACAATCATTGATAGGTTCTCATATAACTTGCTGTCAATCAATACATCATATTCCGCACTATTGTGCGTTGCTACTCGCCCCATTTCAATTTGTCCAGTACAGTGATTCACCGCAACAATAGCACATTTCTTCTCATCACTGCTCCACATTTGACTCAACATTCTAGCTGCCATGGCACAACTTTTTAAAGGTCCAACCATACCAGGACCTTTCGTGTAACAAATAGCACTCACGTTTTTTTTACGTAATATTTTAACTTTCACAATTCCAACCCAATATCATCTACTACTACTACTACTACTACTACTACTATACTACTCATCAGGCTCGTTCGATAGATAAGAAAGGGGTATAAAACGATACAAAGTACCGATATCAATGCATGCATGCATTCATATATTCATAGGAATGGGCAACATTTAAATACAATGTATAGGCTATGACAGAATACGCGCCGCGCGCCCGTTCTCATTATTGTGTGTATTAATACAAGTAACCGCTCTAAATCTATCTTACTAAAACCCGCACAATTTTCAATTTTTGTCAAGTCTCGTGTCATTGCAAAAATTACACCGAGCAGCTCTCTTTGAACAAAACATGAGAGACTCCTGAGAAAAAAACAAAAGACTTCGAATTGAATTGATGAAGACGAAGTAGAAGAACAGCACCTGAAATCCATTAAATAAACATTTTCAATTGTCTATAACACATCATCATCATCATCATCATCATCATCATCATGGACCACAAAAATGTAGGAATTTTAGGTTTGGAGGTGTACACCCCTCGAACCTTCGTCAGTCAGGCAAAGTTAGAGGAATACAATGGCGTGGCATCGGGCAAGTATACCCTTGGACTTGGTCAGAATGGATTGGCCATTACCGGAGATTGTGAGGATATTAACAGTCTTTCGTTGACGGTGGTACATTCGTTGCTTGAAAAGTGAGTGTTTTCTTTTGTGGAGGTGTTTGCATTTATTCAGTCACGCGTGAATTTCATGTTTTGGAATGAAAATGTGTCATTGATTCTTGCTTTGTTATTTGAAACAGATATGGAGTGGATCCGACGGAGGTAGGAAGGCTTGAAGTTGGGACGGAAACGCTTGTAGATAAGTCTAAATCGACCAAAACGGTTTTGATGGATTTATTTGCGTCAAAAGGGAATTTTAACATTGAAGGCGCGACGGTAGTCAACGCATGTTATGGAGGGACTGCTGCGCTTTTGAATGCCTTCGCTTGGGTGGAGAGTGATGGATGGGATGGAAGGTTTGCAATTGTTGTTGCTGCAGATATAGCTGCGTATGCTCGTGGTCCTGCAAGACCTACCTGTGGTGTGGGAGCTGTTGCGGTTTTGATTGGGCGTGATGCTCCGTTGAGATTTAACCCGAAGGAAAGAGCTACCCATGCGGCTCATGTGTGGGATTTCTTTAAGCCAGATCATAATGTGGAATATCCAACTGTTGATGGTGCATTAAGTCAAACTTGTTACTATCAAGCGTTGGAAGGGTGTTACAATCTTCTTGCAGACAAAATCGAGAAGGGTGGAAATCTTGAAGATGAGATATTTACTGCTGAATCGGCTGCTGATTATTTTGTTTTTCATGCCCCGTACAATAAGCTTGTACAAAAATCCTACGCACGTCTCTTCTTTTTGGATGCTCGGAGGAAACATGAGAAAGCTAAGAAAGATGGGTCTTTGAATGGAAATGAAAATCCGCTATCAGAGTGGCTTTCAAAACCAATTGAAGAAACCTACAATGACCGATCATTAGATGGAATCCTAAAGAAATCCTCGTCTGCCTCTTTCAAACAACGATTGACAGATGCGAACGCGGTATCGAAGGAGATTGGAAATACGTATACAGCTAGCGTTTTCATGGGCCTGTCCAGCCTCATTGATAGAGTTGGAGGCAAAGGAGAGCTAAGTGTCGGTAAACGAATCGTTGTTTTCAGTTACGGATCCGGAGCTTTGGCTACGATGTACATACTACATGTGTAAGTTACCCAAATTCGTAAAATTATGAATCTTGCAGATGCCTGCCTTTACTTACATGATTTGGTATTGCGTATTGAAGACGAGAGCCATCTCAAAGTCGTTTTACGGTCGAGAAAATTGCATCAGCTCTCTCATTGACACAACGATTGAGTGCTCGTGAAGAAATAGATCCCTGCGAGCTTGATCATGCACTTGAAACCCGTGCAAAAATGCACCGGTCGGGTGCTCCTTACCTACCTTTTTACCCAATAGATCGTTTTTTCCCAGGTACCTATTATTTGAATGGAATTGACTCTGACTGGAGAAGAACATATTCGCGCGTACCACTTGACGCTGCTTTGGAAGAAGCTGGAACTCCTCTCGCGCCAGAGAGTGTGTTAAAGCAAGCAAAGATTGCTGAAATTTCAACTCCAGTGACGGGCAGACTTCGAGTTTTAAGCAAATCTGACACCGAAGCCAGAGAGATGTTGGATGAAGCGCAAAATCGAATCTCATGTGTAATCACAGGTGTTGCGGCAGGCTTACCAGGTAAAAGTGGACCAGTTTTTAGCGAAGATAACCTGCAGAAACTTGTTATCGGAGAGCAACGGATTGAGCCTATCAGTTGTGATGCCAAGTCGGCAATGCTGGATAAAAACGTTATTCAACTAAAGAAGAAGAAAGATGGAACTGTCGAAAAATGTCCAGTCGATACAGAAAGGGCATTAATTAAGCTTGCAGCACAGCTCGGTCATTTGAGTTTAGTCGATGCTTATGGTGTCCCGCCTGGATTGGCACAAACAATGGACACAGCCGCTCAAATTGCAGTGGCTGCGGGCTTAGAGGCATTGAAAAGTGCTGGTCTTGTTACTGGACGAACGAATGATTTACGTGAATGGGAGTTACCTGAGGCTTACCGAGATACTACTGGCGTAGTTTATGCTTCTAGCTTTCCAGCTATGGATGCGGCTGTTGGCGAAGTAATGCGCTTCCTACGCTCGAAGACGGTCGATTCAGCTTCTTCGAAAGTATTGATAGCAAGTTTACGTCGTCGTCTCCTTCAATGTGGAAATGAGCTGTCAGCTGATGATGAAGCATCGTTTGCGAAACTTCTCATGATGTCGGAAAAAGACAGTCTAGATGTAAGCAATTACACATTCGATCGTAAATTCTTGTTTCGTGTTCTTGTACTGGGTAACGCGCAACTTGCGCAATTAGCCAAGTGCCGAGGACCAAACACTCAAACAAATGCAGCTTGTGCTGGCACAACACAGGCGATTGCAATGGCCCAAGACATGCTTATTTCAGGAAGAGCAGAGCGAGTCGTTGTTGTCGCCGGAGATAATGCTTCAGGTGACACATTATTGCCATGGCTTGGATCAGGCTTTCGTGCTCTTGGGGCAGCTACAACGAAAGAAGCAGTTGAGGATGCTGCGTTACCTTTTGACAAACGGCGTTCTGGAATGATTTTGGGGGCAGGTGGTATCGGAATGGTGTTGGAGACTGAAGCCAGCGCAACTGCACGAGTAGCTGCCTCTCAAGATTGCGAGATCAAGGCACGGCTTGTGGCAACCCAGTACTCAAACTCTGCTTTCCACGGAGCGGCGCTGGATCGTAGACACATTGCTTCTGAGTTGAAAAGGTTTTTGACGGAAGTTGAATTCGTTCATGGGATAACAAAGAATGACATTGCCCATCACGGTGTGTATTTCTCCCACGAAACATGTACTCATGCATCTGATGCTGCAAGTTGCGCGGGTAACGAAGTGGCTGCTCTACGTGAAGCATTTGGCGATGAACTTCTCTCGCACATGCTGATTTTGAATACTAAAGGTTTCACCGGTCATCCTATGGGGGTATCCTTTGAAGATATTACTGCAGTGCAGGTTCTTATGTCTCAGATGGTCCCACCGATTGTAAACTACAAAGAAAAGGACAGTTACTTGGGAGACCTTAAGCTCTCTAGTGGGGGAACCTATGAATGTCGTTATGCCCTTCGATTCGCTGCTGGTTTCGGAAGCCAAGTTGTTTTTGCCCTATATACGATTGCATAGATGATGATTTAATATACAATAACAAGGACGTTTAATTTATCGACCCGTCACCTAGGCGTGTAGCTCTTCATTGAGAAATACCGTTCTATATGTCGTACATTTTTATCTAACAAGTTCATTTCAAGCAACTTATCTTTAGCATAGCCGACTATGAAGGGCTGTTTTAAATTCACCTTGACAACAAGTAGATTAGTTTACTTTTTCCCAATGAATGCGACTACTTCTTCTAGCAATTGCATGATTTCACTCCACCATTCTTCGTCTATATTAGTATTTCCGCGGTCATTCTTCCAGGAAGTAATGAAGGGATTAATTTTTTGTCGTGCTCTATTCTCCCAAGTATTACCACCATATCGAACACAGTACGGTACCATTTTTCCTAATGCCATGAGTGCCTTTTCCTTTACCTCGATTTTCGGAGATTCAAGCAAACTCAGCGCACCATCACACCACGTCGATGATGTGTACGGTGCAATCATAGTACTCGAGAATTCGTCTATTGTTACATCGTTAGACGCTTTGGTTCCGGATATTTCGTCTCTAATATCCAACATCTCTTGTATCATATCACTAGCTAACAAAATAAACTTCGAAGCAAGTTTCCATTTCTTTTCTGAGACTAAATCATAAAGAGTGTTCGCAAGGATCGTGGGCCCGCTTATATCTAAGAAATATCGCTGCGCTTTTACATTTCCTCGCAGCGATGACCCAACTGCGTAAATACATTTTTGCTGAAGTTTAGCCATTTCTGGAGTTAAATATTTGAAATTTTGATGCTCTTGCAAAATAAGGAGGGGCGCAGATAGTGCTGTTACGTTCATCCACGTTCTGCCGGTATGTATATTCACCTGTTCAATCGACCAGTCTGTGAATTCCTCAATGTTTTTCACAGCCGTTCCAATAGCCCAAAGAGCCGCCATACGAATGTCATCATTAAAGAATCCCTTGCTTACAATAGTTTCCGTCGTAGCGTTTTGGATGACTGCAGAAGATTCATCATTGATCAGCAAGCTAATTAGTAGAGGCCAACCTCCTAGCGTATGAAAATCTCGCGCCGCATCCACATCAGATAAAAGATACTCAAGGTTTTCCAGCGAATCTAGAAGATCGAAACTATCTACATTCACATGTCTGGAATATTTTGGATCTTCTACATGCAATTCAATCTCCAAAATTCCAATATGTTTCATCAATTCTTTCGTCATATCATTCATCTGTGCATCTTCCAACTCACGCTGCCTCGATTCCCATATTTCTCTCATTCGTTGTTCAAATTCAGCAAAGCCACCATGCTTGTTGTCAGAACGTTCGTACCCCTCTGGCAAATCCGGTAAACCACCTATCCGTTCCTTCTCATTCACGGGTAAGTGAGACAACGCTTTGTGCATGGCGACATAATCATATCCATCCTCATTATTATTATCATTATCATCATTATTATTGAGACAAGAAGAATCCTCCAAGTTACCATCACTACAGAACTCATTATCTACCACAACCTCCTTCTCCTGCTGCTGCTGCTCATTGGACCGATGATATCCTTCCCGTCTGGATCGATCTGGATCTTCCTCTAACATCACCACCGAAACAGCATTTGCATTCTCACTCTCACGATCCTCCTCCTTCTGCGAAAGAATCCGCACAAACTTTTGACCCGTTTCCATATCCATTCGTACATGAAGACCAGCGGGTATCGTATCTCCTTCCTCCACACGTGTCCATGCACCATCTTCACGAGGTACTACCTCCTTGCTATGGACATCTCTTGGTAGTAATAGTATTGATAATAATAATGATAAGAATGCTGCTCGTATGATAAGAGAATGGTTGTGTGCGGTGATTCGTCTCATCTTATTGCAGTTTTTAATTCAAAAAAGTGAGGGGTGTCGATGAAATGTGATGAGTAATGTGACGAGTAATGTGATGGGCTTCGAAAGAAAAAATATTATGTAAAGTGTGTTTTCAAAAGAAAAAAAGTAGTGATGGTGATGGTGATGCAGCGCGTGAGCGTGAGAGTGAGACAACCATTTTATTCTCACACACAGAAAAACAATTGTTGAGATCCACTGGGAAGCATTTCCACGTGGAAAGGTTAGATTCCATCGTCTTTGAACCTTCGTTAATAGCGAATTCCGCAAAAGCCGTTGGGTTTGTAATTTGTACTCGGAGAGGAGAGTTTACATTTCTCAGTCTCAGCTCATTTCTCTACGTCTTCCACACGAGTGAAGAGATGTTGGCATTTTCTTTTTGTGAGAGAGAGTAGATCTACCGGTAGTGAAAAACAAAATAAACTTTTACGTTCGCGTAGTAAAAAGACAAGAGTTTAAGTACGCTCTCGTTCCAAGTCTCTCTATTATATCTAACCAAGTATCGATCTATTTCTCTACTCGAGACTCTAGAGAAAGTGAGAAAGAGAGTAGTCAATCACAATCACGAGAGAAATCAACAAAAGTGTGTTATTGGTAGAAAAATCCCCAACTGTTTCCAACAACAACTTTTTCTGACAAAAACCTATTTTAATTTTTTTTGAAAAAATGGGACATGAGAATGACAATAACAATGACAGCACTGCTGTGAATAACGGTACTTCTTGGTCCCAGCAGCTTTCGTTGCATGTTTTGAAAAGTTGTCTGTCCGAGTTACAAAAGGAATTACGATCTCGAAAGGACCTTTTAATTCCTACGTTTGTTGGAGCTTTTGCATTTGGTTCGACCTTGGCTACATCTACACTTATACAGCAACGTTTGCTTCGAATGAGTACCGGTACCCGACCTCGATTTATTCCGTCGAGTGTTGGGATATTGAGTGTCTCGGCTGCATCTCTGGCAAGTCATTACGGGGCAATTTATTCGTATGGTGCAACTACTTCAAAAAAGGAGACGAAATTCGTAGATCAGTTTAAAAACTATAAGAATATCGTGGCCACTTCTATTGAACCTACTCTGGACAGGAGGCATTCACTGCGGGTTGTGTTTGTTGGTTTGATTGTATTCAAATTAATGGCTGGGCGGTTTTGGGCAGTAGCTCCATCATCATTTACGAGCCTTGGTAGCTTTACAAGGGCGAGCTTACCCGCTCGTAGTAATTCTTATGCATCGTCCGCGCAGAGGGCAGCGATTGAACGAATTGGTTCATTGAGCGGATGTCATACGTGCGGATCACGAATGATGTTTTCAATTGGAAAGAAAGTGTCGTTTCATGCAGATCATATGCCACCGAATGCCGTTGTGAAGCAAATGAATGAAAATTGGTTCCGCAAGAAGACAGGTATGGTTGTGAAGCAACGATTTTATCCACAATGTGCCAATTGTTCCGGAATACAAGGCGGAATTCTAGCATCAGCTTCAAATGAGCTCAAGAAGTTCAAAAGCACTAACTCATTTGCAAAGTTATCGTCAAAAAAGCCAAACTTATGGAGATCAGGAGGAGGTAAATTGGCGCATTTTCACGGGATACGTTTCCGTGTATGTCATTTGACTGGTGCGGTAATAGCAGGTTTGACAGTTTATGATGCGACACCAAAAGAAATTGAAGGCGGCAACAAAAGTAGATTCAGCTATATCGAAGAGACCATCCACTCGATGTGCGATCGCGCTCAAATATTTTGCACAAACCAATTTAGTTCTGATAGATAAACGTTCGAAAACATATCCTAAATTGAAGATGGTGTAGATACCTCTTCATTTATTTTCTCACAATTCAAAAGGACATCATTCTCTTCGTTCTCGCCGGAAGTATCATTGGCTATAATATTCTCTGTCACTTCACTCCTTGCTGTCTTCGCAGCTTCCCATTCAAGCTTCTCTTCGAGCAATTGCTCCAGTTGTGACCTGTACATTCCTTTTATATCCATCATATCTTCCTGTAGACCTTGAACCTCGATCTCCTTTTCATTTACCTCATTACTGAGGTATGCAACATTTTCCTCCATTTCATGGACCTTTTCGCTGGCTCCCCGTAACTCAGTCAATTCTGATGCCAGATCACGGCGAATAGTTTCTGATGTCCTAAGTTGTGTCTGCATTTAAATGGCAAGAACAAAATGAGCTTGTACGATATAAATGAAGCGCATCCTTTTTAAATATCGAAAACGTTTACCTTCACCAGATTTAGCTCTTTCTTCACTGTACCTAATGATTGCGATAATCGGTCCACCGCAGCAAAGCTGGTACCGTTAACCATGCTCGTGGAAACATCAAAATCATCTATTTGGTTATCCTCTTCCCCATCTATGCCATTCAACGTGGACAACAATATTCCAGCCTGATCAAGCGCGTTGTCCTTATATGACTCTGCGCCATTCTCATATGAATGATCCATCTCATTAGCTCCAACTGATAACCTTTCGCGCAATTTGTCTTTCAATTCGCTTAGTTCCTTTTCAAGATTTCCACAACGTCTGCGCTCCTCCTTTAACGTGATCTCTATCTTATCAAATTCAATTCGGTACCTCTCCTCGCCTTCAACGACAAGCTTCATCAAGTCACTCCTCGTCTTATTCACTTCTTCAGAAGACATCTTTCTAAATGAATCACGCTCTTCTTCGTATTGACGACACATCTCTTTTGCTTCACGAAGATTTTCTTCTGATTTCCTTAAATCTTCCGTAATTATACGAAGACGGTCATTTGCTGAAGAGAGTTCTTTTTCGTTGGAAGCTAACATACGCTCAGATCGTGCATACGATGCCTTCAAGTCTTTAGAGGAGGCAATAGCCTTTTCGTATGATATTGTTGATTCCTCAAGTTCACTTCGAAGCTTCAATTCAATTTCCGCCCACGTAGCAGAGCGCACTCGATTTTGCTTTTCTGCTGCATCAAGTTGCCTCATCAGTGGTGCAGTACTTTCTTGAACATCCATTGTCAAGGAATCTGCGCGTCGAACAGCATCTTGCCATCGTTTGCGTAACTCGTTAGCTTCATGGCGAAGAGCATCTTCTCGAACACTTGCTTCTTTCTCAGATATTCTTAACTTTACTTCAAACTCTTTAAATATATCGTCTCGTTGTTTCTTCAAATGTTCTTTTTCCTTCTCTCCTTCGTTAATTAGACCTAGTTTAGCAGTTTCAGTATCGCTTTTAGCCTGTACAATATCAGATTCCAACTTCTCAATCTTTTCCTTCATTCTTTTTTGAGCTGATGTGCTAACTCTGAGCTTCTCTGAAGTTTCATCAAGATCATCTTGTAATTGTTTTGCATGCTTTTCTCCCTCTCTTGCTTCTTTTAAATCACTACTTAGTTGTTTCACTTCGCTTTGAAGCTCTTCAACACTTTTTTGCAAGGAAGTGTAGAGTGCTCTTTCATCTTCAAGCTCGCCTTTCAATTCCCGCATTTCCTTTCTAGTCGATCGAAGAGATCTTTCAATTGTGGATTGGCTCTGAGCTAAAGCAGCTCCCTCCTCTCGTAGAGCTTTTATAATCTCGTCCTTATCATCATCATCCCTTGCTTTGCTTGCAGCGGCATTAAGATGTTTCTGCATTTCTTCAACACGCTGCTTCGCTTTTTGTATTCTCTTTTTCGCCTCCGCCTTAATATCATCAAGTTTGTCCTTAAGTTTGACAAGTTCTAGCTCATGTTGCTCATTTAAGTTCGCACTCTCTATTGATTTCGACGCAAGTTGCTCTTCCCTTGCTTGCAGTTCTCTACGAAGTTGCTCTATCTGAGATGACTGCTCATTTAACTTTTCTTCGTATTGAATGATCGTCGTCGTGTTGACTTCAGCCGTTTTATTGTCGGCGTTCAAACCTACTTGATCAGTCACGAATCCCATACGAACCCTTCCTAACTCTGTCTGCTCCACCCGAACCTCTTCATTATCTTCTCGAACGTTGTTCTGACCTTCCTTGCTTAAACCTTGATCAATATCATCACCAGAGGAGACGTTCACATCCGACGTCAAACCTTCTTCTGCATCAATATCTTCAGGCACTGTTCCCCCACGATCTTCTCCCCCAAATTCATGCAAATGTTTTCCACCATCACCATTTTCTAATATGAACGAAACAAGAGTTTGCAATTCGCTGCTCGCCCCATTCATCTTGATTGCATATTCTATCTTATCATCTGAAAAGCCCATATTTAGCAATGAAGTATGTAGAGGAGTTTTATAACTATCAACATCAGCATTACATTCACCATTAATTTCCTGGGTTGAGGCCGATTCGTTAACTGCAGGTGCTCTGCCATCAGTTTCAGTTATAGGTTCTTCGTCTATGACAAGAGTAGGTTGCTGAATTGTATCTATAGTTCGCTCGGCGGAACAAGTTTTACCGACACAGCATTCATCAGCATCATCATCTACTTTTATGCGTTCAATTTTATTGTCTTTGTCTTTAGTATGGACATCTTGCTCAGCATTTTCTGATATATTCTCTTGGCTTTTTTTAATGTTATGATTTGATTTAGAAGGTGATTCTCCAGAAGCTGTTTCGTCAGAATCAATTTCAATATCATCATATTCTGCCTTCCCCGTATTACTTTCCGTTCGTAGAACTAGTTCCGGTCGAGGAACAGGCTTCTCTTTCAAACTCAACATCTTCTCTTCATCGGTGTCAGAATTTTCAATTGCTTCTTGATAAGGTAATACCAAAGGTACTATCTCCGCACCAGCTTCAACGTTATCGCCCACCAAAGCAGATTCTTCTTTCTTCATGATACTATCCCCATCATCCGTGCGCGTTACTATTTCGGGTCCATTAGATAAAATCTCACTCGAACTCAAGACTTTCCCTTCGTTATTAGAAGTTGATGCAACAGATTCTGCATTATCATCTATATATGATATCATATCTTTTTTCAGATCATTTCCATTTTCAACAGATTCAACATTATGCGCATTGGAATAATCGTTACCTCCATTTTCCTCCTTTACCAACATATTATCGTCATCATCAACACCTATCTTCTCATTCGCACCTAAACTTTGCTCCTCTCCATTATTCACAAAAATATTATCGTCATCTTCTAAATCAATTTCAAAGTCCGAGTCATCACCATTGTCGATTTCGTCATCGTCATCTTTATTCATAACAACCTTAGCCGTCGCTCCAACCGAGTCATTAAGCTGAGCCTCGACTGTTGCAGCGGCAGCCTCAACTTTGGCAGCAGCCAATTTCGCCTGCTCCGCAATTTGGGTCAAATAATTAGCATTCCACATTGCAAGCTTTATCGATAGAATTTACTGTTAGGATTCAGCGTCTTCACCAATACAACGTTCACGAAAAAGTATGAAAAAGTATCTCTCTCTCTTTAGAGTGAGAAACACAAACAGGAATCGTTGAATGGATCTAATTTCGATCTTGGTAAGGATAAAAATCGTGGACTTAGAAATCAGAGGATGCTTTTTGTACCTTGTATGATATTGTATATTGGTGCAAGCTTAGCGATGAATGTTTTTTCCTTGTGTGTAAATGTTACTCGGCATCCGGAAGTCGAAAAGTCGGATAACGCGTGTCTAGTGACTTTATACGGGATATACATAATGTACCGGGGCCCCGCATATTAATTCTCATCTTAAATCATGGAATTTTCATCTCAAATAACACACCCGAATTTTCATCTCAGAAAGCGTTATTGTCATCTTTGATGTGAAAATTTTCATCTTAGATCACAAATCGACCGAC
>Ga0209092_10003691_pt1 | contig 13089 bp, 7 predicted proteins | sample FraStrMetagenome_FD_187446 | JGI IMG/M metagenome (GOLD analysis project Ga0209092, IMG submission 187446) | Marine eukaryotic phytoplankton communities from Arctic Ocean - Fram Strait ARC3M Metagenome (SPAdes) (version 2) | ecosystem: Environmental > Aquatic > Marine > Oceanic | place: Fram...
AATGGGGAGGGTCCCATGCAGCAGCTAAGAATCAAAAACTGAATAACTAAGGGTATAGCGAAAAAAAAAAAGTGAGTTAGAAAAATATACCAAAATACGTATGTAGCTAAAAAAATAACACGATACTTAGATTTTACGGATTTTACTTAGATTGCTCGTAGATTTTTTTGCTCTAAATTGAAACATCGAAAAATTTAAACGTCTATCGAAATCGAAATTGAACTCGAAATTGAAATTGATTTTTGATGTCGCGTACGAAGGGTTGTTTTAGGATTGTAATGAATTTCAATGTCACAATACATCTTCGAAAGTCACTTGATGGTGTTTATCGTATTGCATATTGATTGAGTAATAAATAATAAGCTATCTTATTTCAATTTTATTGGAACTGTTGTTTTTAATCTTTATTTGTATTCAATAATCTAAACGATATTAGTGTTAGTTCGATTAGATTCATCATATTTGATGTTAAGAGAGAAATAATTGCAAGTTAGTTGTTACGATATATTAGAGTTTTCCAATGCATCGTCTCGAGTTAATAATTGTTGTGTTAACAATCTACATGTCAAAGTTCGAAGCAATACGTATAATCAATAATTCAATATAAAGTTCAATGACAGAGAAAGACATTTAAGCAAAGTTATTACGACAGACAAGACATTAATACGTATTATTAGTTTAAGTCAATTATATCATTTTTTGAGTCATTTCTATTTGGATACGTATCAGTCATTTCTTATTGGATACTTCATTCGTTCATCATGAGCACGTAATTTTAATGAAACAAATCTTAAGAATGCTTTTTTTTATCATTTTACGCGCCAATTAAACTTTAATCACAAATCAGTTTTAACGATCTCCATGCTTTTGTATTTTGACATTGACGACCAAATTAAGCTCTTCAAGTTTCAAGATTACGCTGTGAATAACTTGGAAAAGATTGTTGAGTTTGATTCATCAATTGTGTCTGAAAACGAATGGAGTTTTTGTGGCGAAAAATTTGAACAAGGTTAGTTTTCATTGATGTGTTATTAGAATTTAATGTTTTTCAAGATCATTAACACAGGATTGTGAATGTTTATTTTTACAGACGCAATGGAACGTATAGAAAGTTACAATTCTCCAAGGGATGTGAAATTTTTTGAGCTTATCAAAGTTCACAATGTCAAGAATAGCGAAGCTAAGAGTTTTGGTTTTTGGTCCGAGTGCCTCAATGTACAAGTTGGCAATCATGTTAACTATTATTTAGATGCGGTTGAACCTAGGGATAACTATGCTGCTTTTTATTTTGATCATCAGTTCAAACATGATGATATTGATTACCATCATGACAGGAATCATTTTATTGTCAAAGTCGAACTTTACTGCAACGATGCAACTGCAGAAATGAATGATGAAGACAAGTTATACGAGATGAGGTACATCAGTATCTCAAAGAGGCGTTACATTCTTGAATAAACAATTTTAACTACTATATAATACAATTGGTTTAATTGAACTTGAATCTTTTTCCGTATCTTTTAATTTTTCTTTCTGAATTGAATTTGGCGCTTTTTTTATCGTTTCTATCTGTATTATTACATTCATTATATTTTCCTTTATAATTTTGAAAGAAATCTTTTGATCAACATGGCTACTGGAATGGATAAGCAACATCGATTGGTAAATCGCTTGGCCAAACTGGAAGATAAACTTCTAGATTTTGAAAGCAAATATGACATCGAACAATTAAAAACTCGAAATGCTGCTGTTACTAAAGCTTCATATCATAAAGTTACACCATCAAAGTTTAATAAGGATGGCAAGATTTTATATCAGAAATACAATAGAATGAATAAGAGTATTGAAAGCATCAAAAGCCAACTATCCACTATACCTCATTCAGTCATCAATGCGCCAACAAGAGCAACTGAAACAGCGATTGTAACACCAGATGGTGATGATACAACTAATGATTCAGAACTCCTTAAAAAACATCCAGAATCATGTAACTGCTGCACTACATTGCCAAATGATCTGTTTCTACCAAAGAATTACTATTGTAACAATGGTTATATTAGTTCTGGTCAAGATGATGCAAACGATAATATTGACCACGATTTGAATGATGTGGCTTTACGTAGACAATTATTCCCAACAAGTGAAGAAGAAAGTTTTGAAGATTCCAGTACGATACTAAATAATGAAGATATATCATTTACCAATGCAAGCGTTGAATGTCTTGATACAGAAGATGATATAACTGAGGTTGTGTCTAACTATTGTGATAACTGCTATCGACATGATTACCTACCTAATGATGAGCTATACGGGTTAATGATTGAAGAAGTTCAAGCAGGAGATGTTTATGTTCAACACAGAAAACAACATTGTTTTTTTGATCTCGGAAAGGACATTTATAGCTTTTGTAAATGTTGCAGGTCTCTATTTAACATTGACGAGAGTGTTAGCTATGAAAATTGTTGGCCCTCATTCATATGGGATCTTTTCGCAAGCGAGCAATTTAGAGTACTTTATGGCATTTATTTTTGGACAATAATGCCAAAAGAATGGAGGTACTGGTGGTATAATCACATCAAAAACTACAACGAGTTTGATTCCGTATCAATAGACCATCCTACTAGTATAGCTAATGACATTACGAGAAAATATGACCATTATTATCGTCTTCAAGAATCACAAAAGCTTGGTAATATTGCCAAAGCTTGGAATTTATATGGGATGCCTACCGTTTTATGCCCTTGGGGTTGCTCAGAACATCTTTTTTTAGGTACCTTTATTCCAATTGATATTATTTTTCAACGATATTTTCGAAAGTATGAGTTTAAAAGGATTATCAAAGATCTTGATATGAAGCATTTTTCACTGAATATTTCTTTAAACAGTACATTTTCTGCTAGAGACGACTATTTCAGAGATTGTATTGATGATTATGAAAATATATTATTGAATCCAGATTGGAAAGTATTACCTTCTATCCATTTTATCGAAGGTTCTCCATTTTTTATCAGCTGTTCCAAGCACAAGAATGGTAGCAAAAATAAATACTTGCATGTCCCTCGTAGTCCTATCCCAACTTTACCACCATCTAAAAGTGATCAATTATGCCATGCTGTTATAAAGACAAGGACTATTAAACCCTTGAAAGCGTCCGCTTATAGCAACACTTATCAAATGAATGAGCAAATGGGGTCGTTTCAAGGTGTTGACACATGTAATGTCACTAGTGTTTGTGATTTTGCTCACAATTCTCATCTCTTACATCAAGCTGAACGTCTGTATGTTGCTCATCGCCCAGATATTGTGTCTTTGTTATCCGACTTGCGCAAAAAGAAAAAAATATCTACATTACTAGAAGAAAGTATCATAGACGACGCTAAATCAAACAAATTACCAGATCATATTATGTCACGCTATCTCGATGGTTCTACATTTGTTAGTTTAAAAGATGCTATGATGATGCAGGAGCTTTTATGTAATTTTAACAACAAAAAAATTCGAGTCATTAGATGTCACATCGAGAACGAAGAGAACAGATCAAGTAAGTTTACTTTTACTTGCATTGATCACATTTTGTTTTTTGAGTCATAATCATTCTTATCATTTCTTTAAATTTTTTTTTCCTATTTCGACAGTTTCATGCTTTCCTAACTGGATTCCTTATATATTCTATGCACAAAAGATGGATAGCCAAAAATATGGAACTGATTTCGCTCCACTTATTGCATGTCGTTCGTCTTTAGATACGCGTTTAATTTTTTGTATGTGTGCTATCGTGTCCCGTGTCAGACCAATCTGGTATATGACCACTAAGATACCTATGCGAACCTCGAAATGGCACGGATGGTTACTTACATACTTGTCAATGAATTGTTTCTCAGCTCACAAAATAGATGGAAATACTTCATATAATCCATATTGCAAGAATCATATTGGAAGCATACCTAAATTAGGTTCGAAAATTTCATTTAATGATGATCAGAATGTTATTGATGCCCATTACGAGTTCAATCCATATCATTTGAAGTACATTTTTTCAGAACATGTAAATGTCGGATGTATTGATATGAGTAACGATTTTATCAATTGGATTGAAGAGGATATGGAAGTGGTAATTGTGTGCAGAGATTACAATTCCTCCGAAGATTTTGATATCGATTTTAATCAAATGCAATACATTTCTTCTCAATGTGGTAATTACGAGTATGAATTAGTTGAGCTGATTGCAAGTGAACCAATGAGAAATTCATTTCGTGCTATGGTTTACAATAGACATGGTGGGTATTATACTTCTTGGTGGAAACAGAATCGTTCCGGTGTTCCAATTCAATCACAAGAAGGGTCTACGCTTGATTTTTCAGAAAAGTTTTTTGATGTTGCAGTATATGTTCGTGTAGAAGGCATGTCAGATGAGTCCAACAATTTCAAATTAAATTTTCTCAAATATATTGGTGGTCAGAATCATGTGTTTTGTAGGCATCATAATTTACCGTTTATATCTTCCCATCGTGATTTCAAGGGATCATGTTCTTTCATAAAAGATGGGATGAGGTGCAAGAGGAAAGTGTCATATTGTTGTGGTGATATAACTTGCAATAATGGTATATGTGGCAATTGTTTGAGCAATTTAAGTCCCGATGAGAAACATTATTTAACAAATGTTAGATTGAATGATACAAGTGACGACTATAGTGAATCCAATGAGGATGATGAATCTACTAGTACCTGCAACAGTCATGATAGTTTTGAACAAGTTTTACAATCAAGAAGGTTAGAACGGGAAAGAGCAGAGTATTTGATCAATGAAGGTATTAGATTGGATAAACTTGTAGACAGTTTGGATGCCACCTCAGACGATTTAGATTCTAGTGAAAGTGACAACGATTCTTTATGCAATATCCACAGAGATCATGCTGAGGACGATGATTTTGAAAATCTTATTCATGGAAATGGAGGTGATGTTTTAAACAAACACTTAAATGATCATGGTGTATATGGATTTGACAATAATTTTGTAGTTACTCAGTTTCATGGTTCAACTCTTGATGTTTTGGATGACGATTTTGTGAACGATACAGTCGTTCCTACTACAGATGCTACTGATTTTCCTCTCACAAATGAAAGGATTGAACAAAATGACAATGATTATGTACATGGACACGTTATTTTGAACCAAGCTTGCACTCTCTTAAGTAGACATGATAAAGACGTTGTTGGTTATAAGAATCAGAAAAATTTCATACAAAGGCTTGCTTCTACTACGGTTGGAGCTTCAATTCCATTATTGTTTCCTGAAGCTATGCTATTCCCTTCGATCTTTTACAAAATGGATACTCATTCTCTTTCTTTTCCTGGTGCCTTACCAGCTGGATTATTGGCTAAAGCATCATGTAGTTTCGGATTTGAAAAGCCTCTTGGACACATCCAAAGTAGAGTGCGTAATCTATCATCTTCAACCTGCACTAATCATCATTATGTCCCCTTTTTATGGGATATTTTGTCTAATTTATCACTTAATAGACAAGACTCTCGTATGATATTAAACAGAGGTTTTAGTGTTGCTGATACAGATACTGGATTGGAAGTCAATGGTAGTGGTAAATCAGGATTACATGATTCTATCGATTCCAAGCAAATGGTAAAGAATTTATGTTCATCTCAAAGATACAAGAAAATGACAGAGTTTATTACGCTAACATGTAATATGAAACAACACTTTGGTATCAAAATGATCAAGAATTGGATAGATAGTGAGAAATGGTGTCAGCATTATCCTGGTTATTATGATTTGAACAGTAGTGATCAAATCGAAGTCTCCAAAAGTATGACACAAGCTGCTTGTGGTTATTTCTTGAGAAATTGGATGGAAGTTCGCAAATCTTTATTAAACTATATTTATAACAGTGTATATTCACCATTTCATCCTTGTGATGTTATCTTTGCTAGAGACGAATATCAAGACTCTGTTGGCAACTTACCTCACATACATGCATTGATTGGTATGGATCGTGATAGAATGTCTCCAGAACAACTAGAAAAAGTTGATGAACTGATAAGAGGATCGTATGGTGATATTATAAAGCTAAGTGATGTACCTGGTCTAATTGAAGAGAATATCATTACTTCTATTTACGATCGTGATGACATAGAAGAAGATGCTAAAAGAGTTTTAAAACACGTATGTAATGAAAGATGCAAGAAGCGAATTGGGTCTACAGGAACTGATGACGACTTTATTTGTCGTAAACTGAACAACCTACACATTAGTCCAGATCATACAAAATATTCAATAATATCTCTCGGTAATAAGCGTTCTCCTTTAGTTATAAAGTGCTTAGAAGAAATTAAATTGATCGATCCTATTCAAGTCAATGAACATGGCCATGTCTTTCCATTCAAAAGTTCCATGCCATACTTCCATCCAAAAAGACATATTCCACCTACAAATAGTACAGATGACATTAATATGTCACCAGTAGAAACAAAGTTATTCAGTACATGCAGGTCTATGCAAAATGTTCAAAGTCTTACTTGTACCAATGGAGTAAACAAATACGTTTGTAAATACTGTGCAAAATTAGATCAACAAAATTACGTTGTTGTTAAATCACATCCATATGATCAGGGTTCACTTATATCAAGAACCCAATTTCTACACAATACTAAGATTGGCTCGTCAGCTTTTCATGAGAACGAAAAATTAAAACACAGTAGAGATAATAATCATCCTCGTGGTAGAGCAGTCAGTTTAATGCAAATTCATCAACAACTACTTGGATATCCCGAAGTTTTTACAGATATGAATTTTAAAAATGTATGTACAACACCATTAGAAGAAAGAGCCGGTGTTGAAAATCGCATTGATGGAATTGAGGATGTCGATTTCATAGAAGATACTGCTCGTTTCAATAACAATGATGACGGTTTAGATCTAAGCATACCTGTGGAAGTTCTTAGGCGTCTTAATCTAGGTTTAGTTGAATGGAGACAATTCACAAACAGTCAATTACACATTATAGATTCATGCATCAAAAGTCATATCAGTATCGATACTATAACGAAGTTTTCTATCAGACCTCCTGAACTAAGAGTGATTATACGTAAGGTTGAAAATTATTACAGATGGTTTTATCTCGACACAAGAAAAATAAAATACAAATCTATGTTAGAGCTTATCCATGGAGATATATATCAGTCATCATGGATTGATGGTGTTCAGAGAATAGTAAAACTACGAATAAGAGCTATATCTGAAATTAAGGAATACGTTCAAACTGTACGAAATGATTTAAGGAGAGATCAATTAGATATTCAACAGAGCAGTAATTCTCCATTATACATCATGCTTTTATTTTTCGAAGAAATAGTAGAATTGTTTGAACATGATGATAATTTATTGTCAGAGGAGCAACATCAAAGGAAACTTTTCATATCAAAAACATTCATTTACAACGATATTGACAGTCATCTTCCTATTCCTGTGTTTTCTTATATCAAACCGCACATGGGCACTAGATTTATATTACACATAATGCTGTCTTTAGGCGAGTTTGATACTGAACATGATCTCAATTTACAAGGATCGTTGCGAGAATCTCTTCGGTATTGTAAACTGATCGGTCTTTCTAATACTTCTGAAGCCTTGAAAGAATATTCTAATACACTACTTGCTCGATACATAAAGGAACAATTACAATATTTTCCCAATGGCAATACTGTCACAGATACTTGGATAGTCAATGCAAAAAGGATTTTCGATGATGTCATCATTCATGATCGTATTTCATATACTGATATGCCTCCATTGCTACAATCTGAACTTGAATTTACAAAAAATCAGCAAGTACAACAAATTTTTTCTACATACAAGAGCGGAATCATTAACGCAGCTTTTGACGAAATGAAAGATCTTTCTAATTTATATGATATTCCATCAATCGAATCATTATTAAATGTTAATTCTCCCGCAGATAGTCTATCATGGAATGCATATGATTCGTTTAAACAATCACCTATTCAATGCATTGATTCATTTGAAGAACAACAGTCAGCTTTAAAAATGGTATTAAGTACTGTTGATAGTTATATGAATGAAAATGAATTCGGAACCTTTTGTAAGTCCTGCGTAATAGCTGGTGCACCAGGGTCAGGGAAATCTTTTTTGAATTTTTATATTCTGATCTACATCATCAGTAAGGGTCTTCGGGTTTGTGCAACTTCATTAATGGCAAAGAGAGCCAATTGTCTTGGTGGAATACATATTCACTTATTGTTTCAACTTCCATGCAAAAATATTTCAAGTTTACATCGTATAGCCGAATTAGCAGTGAATGGCCTTTTACGTAAACCAGAATATATCGAGGTTTTGAGAACAGTCAATGTACTTTTCATTGATGAAATAGGACAAGTTTCCGCAGAATTATTATCTACTCTTGATATACTCCTCAGAAAAATAAGGAATAGTAATATTTTCTTCGGTGGGCTATTAATTATAGCTTCATTAGATCATCGTCAACTACCTCCAGTGAAAGGTAGACCATTTCTTATGTCTCCTCATGTTTTGACATGCTTTAAATTTAGTATATTAGAGCATTCAGTTAGAGCAAGCTCAGACCCGAACTTACAACGAATAATAAAAATAGCTAGGATGCATCCAGATGAGTATGTTCGCTATCCTCGGTTGATTGAAGATTTTAAAAATTTAGCGAGGAATTCATTTACATTTGTTCCAAGTTGGCAAGATCCTATTATTACTCCTGATGTATTTCGTATTTTAAGTAGAAAAAAATCCTCTCAGGAAGCCTGTGATGACTACATTAGTCAAGTAAAATTCCAATTAGATGCGAGAGATTATATTGAAGTTCAAGCAATCGATCTACAAAATCCTGTTAATTCTCTGATGGACTGGTCATTAGCAAATGAATCTGTGTCAAAAGCATTAGATAAAAAAACAAAAGAACCCAGAAGTATCATCTTGTTTAAAGGAGCTGTATATGAGTTTACTTACAACGAAAAAGGATTATTCTCTCAATCTCAGATAGGTGTAATGATCAATCTACCAAACAGAAATAATATGAACCAAAACACCTTCGAAAAAATTATTTTATATGTAGCTCCAACAGGAATGAAAAACTACGTTTATAGTTCAGATCATAATGAAGATTTTTTAGAAAGTAAAGGATTTAAGAAAGTCTCCATCGGTTGTATTCCTGACCGTATCCATGCTTTGCCGAACGCAATGAAGGGTAAACGTAGACAGTATGGTATTAAACATTACGTTACTGCTACTATACATGGTTGTCAAGGTGATACTTTACACAAATTAGTAACACAGGTTTGTTCTCAAAATGCAGATTTTGGTTTATGGGACAAGGCTCAAGTTGTTGTATTATTAAGCAGAACTCGAAAAGCAGAAGATTTAATTTTTGTTGGAAGCGCAGACTCAACAATCAAATGTCTAGAAAAGATGATTAAAAAAAAATCTCAAAATACAGATTATATGGAGAAAGTAATCAACCTTTTAGATGTCAACAAGAATAACGAAGAAACAAGATCAATGAATATTTTTAATTATTCAGACTACGCATTTGATTTTGATTGTGTTGAGTTACCAGATTGTAATACGGGATTCGTTTATTTTTTAATCAGTTTGAAAGATGTAAGGAAAACATATATTGGCCAAACGTTTAATATAAAGAAAAGGTTGAATGATCACAATTCAGGATTTGGTACAGTTTTTACCGACGACTACAGACCATGGGCATTATACGGGATTATAATCGGTTTCGAAGGTAGGGTAGATAGGATGATGTCAACAGAAAATTCTTGGCAGTTTATGAGAAATAATGCAGTATCACAGGGTACAAATAATCCAAAAGATTTAGTTAGATCATGCATTCCATTGGTGGAAGCATCAAACGGCGCATTGAAATTAATTTGTTATTTTAAAGACTAATTGACTGTATCGTTGAAACAAGTATTAAAAGAAGAAAGGATTCTATAAACCGGTATGATCTATTGATCATATTATTTTTTTCTTATTGAGTGTACATACGGTTATTATTGTTAATGAAGTATTAAATTTCTCAGATTTTTTAAAAAAATTGAGTTGAGGTCTTCACATCAAATTCTGGTAAGTAAATTCCTCATACTTCAAAATTAGATGTGTTATGTGATTAATTTGTTTTCAAATTTATCGTTTCATATCAATTTTTTTCTTTCATCCATTTGGATCATGTTAACCTACGAAGAGAAAGTAATCGGTTCACAGAAGCTTTATGGTACTTACCTCAAGTATGACAATGATTTCTGTGTTTTTAAGGTTTATGGTCCTGAAGACCCTGATATCGACATCAGCGAGTGTTGGTTGGACGACACAATGGTGGGAGTTGAATCGCAACTCACCATTGTTCTTGAAGAAATCATGGACATTTTTATCCATGATAACTTGTGGGATCTGTTTCCCGTTTTTGCATACGTCTACGGAGATCACGAAGAACTAGTGAAGGAACTCCTGAAAGGAGTTTATTTTAGTGTGCGCTGGAAGATTGCTGACCAAGGTACCCCGAGCTCATTACGAGACGATCTTCTTCGTCACATGACCATGTATTTTCTGCAACAATTCGGTAATTCTAATCATGATTTCAATTCTGATTTTTATTTCGAAATCAGGAATGAACTTCTTGACCAAGGATATCTCCGTGACGACATTGATACTCAAGAGTTGGTGTCATTTGCTTACAGGAAAGTCGTCGAATGGGGTGAGCTCGATCCAGAAAATCGTCTTCCTGAGGCTCATGTTTCTTATGATTCTGACGGCAATGAAGTTTAATTTAATGTATAAATTAGAAATTCAATCTTTATGTTATAATTTAGTTTTGCTATAGTTTACATATTTTTTAAATATTGTTTTTTATAATTTTGTTTTGGCAGCGACTCTCTTGGAGTCAGCTGCCAAACCTTTCTTTCTTCTCTTTTCTTTTTAATTTTTCCATACATTTTAAGTTAGCATGATGTTGATTAAAGATTTTACGAAATAGACTGTTATGCTAATCCCTGATCTCTTTGATTTTATTTTTTTTATTTTGTTTAGTTTTTTCTAATACAAATTACAATCTCAACACAATTGCAACTCGAGTTTTTTATCCTAATAATTATATATCCTACCTGTTTGATTAGTCTTTAATAAAGATCTAATTCTGTATTATCATACTTCAACTGATTGATGCTATTTTTTAGAATATCGTCATCTGTATTGTACGGAAAAATCGAAGTCACATGATGCTTGACATCTGCTGAGGTGACTTTTTGAACCTCCTCAGAAAAGTTTTGATCGTTAATTTCTCCTCGTTTACACCATCCAATAACACTCCATTTTCCATTTTGATTAACTAAGGTAAGAATGCGATTGATTCTAGCAACCAAATCCATGTACTTGGGAGTATGATCCCATGCATTGTAACACGTTGTGCTTGGGAATGGTACTTGCAAAAAATATTGCGTAAATCGATGGCTTGAAAAATCCTCAACTTCAAAACTATTGTTTCCATCTTCAATTTCCAAACAAAAAGAAAGAACTAATTTTGCATGTCTTGTGTCTGAACCTTGGTAGCATCCACATCCGTAGTTGCTATTTTCATCCAAATTTTGTCTGTCACAAAACAAACCAGTACAGTTCGATTCTGCTACAGATAAATTTTTTAGAACTAGTTTAGCCTTAATTTTGAATGCACTTGTCTTGTTTGACTCGGATTCCTCAAATGTTGGCCAAATATTAGGTAGAATATTTTGTGCGGGTTCTTTCATCAAGATAGATGAGCCTGTCGATGGCAAGATTAGAATATCGTTACAAAATACCTCTTTTACAGGATTTGGCCCAAGAAAAATAAGTATAGAACCAATTGACAGAGGTCCTGTATCTCTTTCATTTATCAATTTAGACCAGATTTTTGACTTTTTTGTGCTCGATACCTTTACGTAGAAAACATCTCCTTTAATACTTTTCAAATCTTGAAAAAGCAATAAACGAAAGCATCCACTATTTTGGGTTTTTTCGTTCTTTTTGGAATACCTGTAAGTGAATCCATTCTTATTTCCACTTTTATCACTTGAATTAGTTATTCGTAATAACCTACCAACAATTTTGGATGTAACTGTTGGTATTGTTGGGTTTACCATCTCTCTCACACTTCTAAAAAGGTAAGAATCATGAATCACATGATTTGGGTTTCCGTTTTCATAGATAGCCAACCTTTCTAAATCCACTACTGGATTGTTTCGCTGCCTTACATTCCTTTCTGGTTCAATCTCCTCGTCTCTGCCATATTCATCATTGGCGCCAAAATTGATATTTGCATCTTCATTATTTGCCATATTTGATTGATCTACAATCTGATAATCTGGTAATTCCTCTTCGCTTTCAACAGTTGACGAGTCAGTATTTTCAACAATATCGTTTTTATGTAAAACTTCTTCTTGTGTTTTAATCTGAATGTTTTCTTCGTTTTTTTGTGATCTTTCTAATATTCTTTTACTACTTCGTTTCATTTTGAATTGTATTGCAATGAATTAGATATTATATTACAGTATCTTTGCGAAATAAATTAAAAGATTACAAATTGGCGGTATAATTTTTTAAACTTGTTTGTAATACCTATGACATCACTTATTCTGTTATTTTTTATCGAATTAATAGTGTCATAATGTACTGCTTATGCAATGTTTTTTTTGATTTTATATAGAACGATAGAATCCATTTTTATAGAATGCTCTTATAGAATTCTTTTATAGTATGCTCATAGTATGCTTTCATTGAATTCATTTAGTCTTGTTTAGAGTCTTTTCCTCATGGATATTTTCGCTGTTGAACTAAAAATTTAATTCACCGTTACGTAGTAGCTAATTTAGTTTATATATAAATCCTATTAGGTAATTAATTTATTGTGTCTTTCGTTAATATGACCGTTTTTAGATATTGGTATAACCCAACCAAACTCTGTGACGATTTAGTTTAATTTGGATTCGGTTTTCTACGTATGATTCAACAAAGTCAATATTCTATGATTTCTTCTTACTTCTGCCACTTAAATC
>Ga0209092_10003692_pt1 | contig 13084 bp, 9 predicted proteins | sample FraStrMetagenome_FD_187446 | JGI IMG/M metagenome (GOLD analysis project Ga0209092, IMG submission 187446) | Marine eukaryotic phytoplankton communities from Arctic Ocean - Fram Strait ARC3M Metagenome (SPAdes) (version 2) | ecosystem: Environmental > Aquatic > Marine > Oceanic | place: Fram...
GCCAAATCTCATTTCTTTCTAATAAAAAGCCGCTCAATATATTTGATGCCTCAGGCTCTGGAGAATTTTAGATAAGAAATATCAAGACTAATTGAATATCTGCGTTTTAAGCACAAAGAAATTGTTGTAATATTCTGATAATGCATTTAGTGTAATGGATCTATAAATGGAATAGTTTCATTTATTGAGTACAATTAATGATTTACAAAAAAAATAAAAAAATATTGGTCACATGTTTCCACTCACGATCTTTTGGGTTTTAGTTGAAGTTTGCATATAAAAAACATGGTCTACGCGAAAAGTACTTGCAACGAATAACTATCCTTCCTCCTATGCGCAAGATAATTTTGAAACCATAACAATGTAAAGTAGCGATAATACAAACATGATGAAAGCAATGATACCAAACTTGGGGATCAATATATTCAGGAAAAATTGTTGTTAAATCCCTCGGATGATTGATATGGGACTCATGCTGAAAAAACTCTTAATCTCATGGATTCTTCATGGCATGGATGTTCCATGAACACAAATTTACGCTAGTATCTTTGCCAGAGAATGATAGAGTGAAGATAAGGATAACTTCAAGATGAGGAGAATAATTTGTTGAGATTTTGTTTGAAAAGGCTTGTTGTAACAACAATTTTCAATTGAAATATGAATTTTCTGGTCGGAACTTTCATCCGATGAAACATTTCTCGAGTTCCTATCAGTACAGATGCAAAAACAAGCAGTAATTCTTTTTGACTTCATTGTTTGGAATATGACACAATTCAGTGCAAGTAGTACATAAATATGCAGTTACAGGGGGTGAAGATTGCTGTCCTTCAACAAAAGAGAGAAATGCCTGTAACCTGTTTTGATGAAAGGTTTGAATGTAAAAATCTTTAGACTAATTTCTCCGTGATAAAAAGAAAGAAAGCAAGAACTGACTATAATGCTAGTTAATTTAAAATTAATTAAGGTTACGTATAATAAATGCATTGAAATTGTCGTTTCATGTATTAGCTTAAGCCGGATTCAATTCCTGAATGATAGATTTTCTGATCGGTCCTGTAGCGTGCTGCCATGAGATAAAGTCGTACGAGTAGGATTGTATCTTTGTCAAGTACGTATGCTCTTAAAAGCAATATCGAAACAAAAAAATAGCACATAGAGGTAATAAATTTATGAATAAACTTATAAATAAACTATCAAAAAAGAAAACAAGAAGCTTCTTTTTAAAAGAAATACATTATGTTATGGCCTAAATGTCATGCTTTTATCATTGAATCTAAATAGAAATTTATTTGGGAAAGGACCTTTCAAAAGTGTCTAATTATTTCTTCTGACGGAGGTATACATTTAACAGTCTGGCTTTTTTCGTCATCTAAATAAATGGAGACTACGAAACACAATAGCAATTTCAATTATCCCGAATAATATTTTATGCGTACCGTTGTCATGTGAAGGAAAATAGGTGGAGAATGGGAGGGTATGGGAAGTCAAATACCAATTTTTCTGTAGAATTGGAGCGTATAAATCATAAAATCGTAATAATAGAGTGGATGCGCACCAAAATTATTATTACTAAGCTACTACAAATTCTTAACAAATCGTAAAAAACCGAGTTACCATTTAGTAGCTGCTGTTTGTAAAAATGGTTTTGAACAATGAAAGCCAAGTGAATGCATTGCTTGAGCAAAGGTTGAACCAGTTCGCGTCATTATTGGGAACACATTCGTTAGTTCGGGGAGTCGCTGGTGCTAATGCCTACAACCTGAAGAGATTTCTTTACAGAGATGTGTCTAACCCTTTGGGCGGCGGTGTATGCGTGCTGCCATCATTCGATTCTGAATCAAATGATCCTGCGGATGCTTCCATGACTGAACCCCGAAGCGAAAACGTGGTAAAAGAGAATAAAGAAGTTACTTCGAAGGCTTTGCAAAGTCAAAGTATACCTCCCATGGCAGCATCCGTGCTAGGTCAGTGCTCTCTATCACGGAGACAAAGCGATGAGAGTGAAAAATTACCCAAGATTGATACGGAGGTCATTGATATTGATTCATCTACTCTTCAAGAAAGAATAGGGCGAAATCTTGGGTCAAAAATGTCATGGACTCAATCTTCCGCACATTTGGCCCCGAGTGCAATGTTAGGTTCGCTTTCAAATTCTTTTGCAAATCTTCTTGAAACTCGAATGAAGTCGTGTACTCTTTTGTTATTAAAACATTCATTGAAAAGCGGAGATGAAAGTAGCAGGACAAATTTGCTACAACTATTATCTACTTCGAATGATATTAAAGTTACCGCAGTTGTAACGACCTTTCAAACTCTTCAACTGCCTTCTCACTTACGAGCCCATGCGGATGATGAAAACAAAGAAAACCTTCAAGATGAAAAAGTAGAAAAAAAAGATGATTCAACATGCGAAATAATATGCCCACTTCTTTTTGAGTCATTGATGGATATAAATATAAGAACAGATGCTGAGTCTTTTAAAGTGAGAACTGCGGGGACCATTAGAGGTATGTCAAAAAAATCTCATGCTTGCTCTTATCATACTTTGAAAAAATAACGATCCTAAATTTTACTTTCCCTTTTCTTTTTAGCAATTTTTGATATCGATACATCCTTGATCAAATACGTCGAAGTTGACCTTGACACCAATTCTCTTTCGAAATCTTTGACTGAACAAGCGAAGAAAGTTGTGTTCAAAGCTGTTGCCAAAATAACCCAACGAAAGCAATCTTTGTCGGTTGTTACACCAAATAATCAAGGTATATTAAATTCAGCTTCTCCTGCTGCCTCAATGTCTTCCACGAATCTATCCGGACCACAATCGCTTTTGAGAAGAACAAAACGCAATTCTTTCGAGAAAACCGAGCCAGATGGTCATAACTTGGTAAAAAAGAGATCAGTCACATGGAACCACCCCATAGAAAATAAACAGACTTTTGAAAATCCCAATAAAAAGGCTAAATTATTTGTTTCAGGACCTGAACTCAAAAGTTCGAAAAGTTTTGGAAAGCCTGACGCTTCATTGTTTCAATCAAATAAAAATGCAACTTTTGCTGAATTTGGTAGATATGAAGGCAATAGCACTCCAGTCTTTCAAAATGGAAAATTGTCCAGGGATCGTAATTACACAGTCACAAATTTACAAAATGCACTTACACGAAAGTTCTCATCAGGACATCGTAACGCAACATTTTCTCAAGCTAGCCTATCACTTTCCAGTAAACAAAGAAGCAGCACAGCTGATTTCATGAGGACGTTAGATTTATTTTCGTCCCGAAGGATAGGTTGATTGAACATTAGGAAGAAAGTAATTTTTGATCGAAGGATAACCTTTATTTTACAAATATTTTTTAGTTTTATAATCTAGAAACAATGACAAGTGTGATTAGTATCAAGAATTCATTTAGTCCATATTTAAAAAAGAAAATATTCAATGGTATGAACATTGACGAGTATTTTTGCTTTTGTACCGAAGTCTTACGAATTATGTAATAAATAGTGTAGACATTCCTCCTTCATTGTCTTAATATTTATGATGCATATATGTGTATGAAAAGCTCATTGCTGCAAAAAAAACAACATGCAAGCTTTGTTTCTCTTATTTCTAGAAAATGTAACGGTAAGTATTGAAATTGCCATTACCTGCAAAAGAAACTACCGCCACAATACAACAGTCTAAAAAAGCAAAAAATGTTCAGAATGGCTAAAAGAGCAATTATGGCCTGCAACTTCTTCTTCCTTCGACCAATCCTAGATGTCATAATCTGCAATTCTTTCTTTGCTGCTTCTGTAGTCAGTCTCGTATCCGCAACATTTTCTTGTGCATTTTGTAGTTGATAACGTTGTGTGGTCATTTGAGTAAGCACGGTATTTGCCGTTCCCTCAGCTTGATATTGGGTCCTAAGCGAGTCTTCAGTTACATGGGTTTGCTGTTGAGCATAGCTAGCTTTTGGATCGTGTAATTTTGGTGGTTGGTAAGATGTTTGATACGACGATGGACTATTGCTGTTACTGCTGTTGTAACGATTATTTACTTTACCCCAAGATTGTTTCCCGGCACCATATACTTCATTGCCAGACATGCTTTAAATACGGAATAGGGCCTCTTCCGAAATGATGAGCAGTATCAACGCTGCAGGAGTCGAAGACAATTATTGTAACTTAAAGACAGCAGTTAACGAAGTGAACATAAATTGAACCTTGGACAACTTTTATTTTTAAACATGTGTATCCTGAGCATTTTAGATTCCATTTAGACTATTTAACGGAATTGCTACTATTTTAACGGATAAATCATCTTTTTTACAAATATCTGTAAATTCTCTTACGTAGAAAGTAAATTAGTCCAAATTTCAGCAAAATAACACGAAACAAATCTCACATTTGTAAACGGGAGTGTGAGCCAATTTTGCACCACAAAATAGCACCTTGGAAAGTTTCCTGAACATCATCGCATGCAAAAGATTGAAATGAATGATCACCGTAATGTGTACATATGACGGAACTTTATAAATCATTCTATGGGTAAAATAACGAAAGGTATTTGATCTATATTTGAAAAGAAATAGACCAACGTCAAAAAATCATTACCATAAAAGTGTATCGGTAGGAAATATTTGAATCCCCATTTTTCATCAGGTTAAAAATACAGTAGAATTCATCCAATATTTTTTATGATATCTCTCAATCTAATTTTTTCAATGAAAACTATTCACATACCCCCAGTCCTACCCATGGAAACAGCATCCATTACCATATTCGTGAACCCACCAGAACATGCTCCAACAACTTCGCTTTCCATTTCACCTAATCGTTTGCTATTCTTGTATTGACTTTCTTGGCATTTGCAAAAATCAATCGTAACATCTTCCACTGATTTAAGATATATATCAATTTCTTGTAACAATTTTTGAGTTGTATGTTTGACATCTTCTAAAATCATTTCAAGCTTTTCAGCTGCCGCAGCTGTGGTAGATTTCCTATCATCTTGGATTTGCTGAATTAAAAAAGTAGAATCTTCGCTCTCGTTGGATCCAGATTTAATTTCACTATTTTCGGCATCAGGGTGTGATGACTGATTACGATCTTCTATTTCATTGTTTTGTCCATTTTCAGGTAAAGATGAAGGCTCTGCAGATTCCACGTTTACGTCTGATGGAAGCTTGTGGATTTGATCTTGAAAAATGTCGTTCGAACTTTGTAAATTCTCTTCGTGATTTAAGTTGACTTGAAGTTTATTCTTAGCAGAACGTTGGCGTTTTAACTCCGGCTGGACATGATTCGAAACGGCATGTTTATCATTGTCTGTTTTGAAATCTTGGGGTTGTCTCTTGAAGACAGTATGCGTAGGATCCATAATATTTGTTGAAAGGACTAGTTCCGTCTCTGTAAGCAAAATGTTTTCCTGTATACTTTTGGTGTGAACTAGGAAGCGAGAGATTCGACCTGTTGAATTAAATCGGATTGCGAAGAGATTAGCAATACGAAGCAAAAATGACTCTGTTTGGAATCAGTTTATTTTGAAAAATGATGTCTTGGCATTCTTTTAGTTGAAAGCATAAAATTATGGCGGCAAAAATGGATTCATATCTTTAGATGTTTCCACTTTCGTTTTTTTGTTCGATATGCCGTTTGAAGCCTACGGCATTTCGTATCATTAATAAATAGATGATCGTGAATTTAAGTCGTACTACTTACTCTATATATTCTGAAATGAAGTAATGGAATGTTTTTTTCTCATTAAATCAGTAATTTCTTCCAAGCAATGCTTTGATCCTTTGCCACAATTCCATATCATTTGACATTCAGAAAAATAAAGGAAAATTGACCTACTATATGAAGTTATCTATAAAATCGGACGATATCCTAAGACCTCGAACGGCTTATAATTTCTTCTACAAGCACCATCGCAAAGTTCTTTTGAAGGAAATCAAAGGACAGACGACAAAACATGAAGAGAAAAGAAATGATCTGAGCAATAAAGGCGGCAACGATGAACTCAATAAAGAAAGCGAAGCACCTAATGAAGAAAGTAAGAGCTGGAAAAGGTGGAATTGCGAAGCCGCAAAGGAAGAAGAGCCTTTTTCTACTCACCCAGGTCTAAGAAGAAGAAGACACGAGAAAATGCATGGTCTTATTGGATTTCAAGAACTAACTTTAGCTATTTCAAATCGATGGAAAAAAGCAAAGCTTGAAGAACGCGCAAAGTTCAACGACATGGCGAATCAAGATAAAATGAGGTATTACGAAGAGAAATTAAAGAGAATTGAAGCAATAAAAAAGGTGAGGAAGATAGACGAAAAAATACAAAAAGATACATGTATCAGCGATCATTCTCTAAACTCCATGAGTCAGACCCGACGTACAATGGACGAATCAGAGCAAGAGGTGGGGAAGATGTATAAATTTCACTTAGAGAAGACTAAGGGGAAATTTTTGGACGAATACTTCAAGCCAAATTATACTGATAAATTTGGTTTGAAATGGTCAAAAGGAGAGATCCTCGTGCTGATGAATTTGTTTTCCTGATCTATTGGAATATGTTCTATGTCCCAATCTAGAGCTCTTGCGTATTTTATTACATTTTTTCCCCATTTCTTTGTTTGATTTCATATCTCTGGCTATGGTTGATGTAAAGTTCTTTCGACACAGCGACTAATTTAAACATGTATTGGAAAATTTTGGCTCTATACATAATTTCTAAAACGAAAAGGAAATAAAAAAGATAAAATGAATAATGTCCTATGTTATATTTCTTGTCACTTTTACTCTTTCATCCAAAATTCGAGAAAATGTGCATGTGACGACTTGAATTCAAGTGTACGGTAGATAATAAAGGATCTGGCAAACAAAAGAAGAAACAAGTTCAGGAGTCACCTGTTTCTAGGAGAGGATAAACGATATTGCTAGCTCTACTTCGAAAATCATTTTTCAATTGTTCCATTTTTAGACTAGCTTTAAATTAAATTTAATACATGTGATTGCTGGAGTAATTGAAAATTTGGTATGTGAAACTGTAATCTTTCTTTCAAGAACGAGGTCACAAGTTTAGTTTATAACAAAACAAATGAGCGTTTTGTTTCCAATACGAATTCTTTTACAAATGAGCAACAGAGTTAGATCAATGAAAGGATTATTCTTTGCTAGAGGGAAATGAATTCCCTAATGTATTGTGTCCAAGGAAAGTCAAACGATGAGAAAATATGATGAGAATCTAAAATTGAACTGTTGTGAGAAGTACTTGAGGTTTATTTTAGTAGCAAGTAAGTCGTTGAAAATCCAATCGAAAATCGACCGTACGGTACATGTCCAACTGTAAGATCTATTAATTACTTCGATGAGAATTTAGATTCTTATAGATAGCGTACATGCAAAGGCTTCGTATATGTGATATAGTTCGAAAAGATTTTTGTAATTATAAATGAAGGGTTAGAATGTACGGCTGTTGGCTACAATACATACGCATGATTATATGCAAGAAGCTGGATTTGAATTTGCATTTTTTTTAATTATTGCACATCAAATAAAATTACAAGAAAATGGTTAACGACGGGAAAGGTGGAAGTGATATCGCCAAGAAATTGGAACCCTTCGTATGTGGAGGTTCAGCTGCAACATTTGCAAGTTGCATCATTCACCCAGTCGATCTCGCCAAGGTAAGATTGTTTCCTTGAAGTATTTCGAATTATGTAAAAACTTTTAAAGTGTTCTTGCCCTTAAACCTTCACATAACCATATTGTGTACTTGTTCTATCGTCCATATTCATATAGGTTCGAATGCAGCTATTTGGTCAAATGAATCCTGGTAAAGCAGTTCCAAGCTTTCCTGCCTTATTGTCGGGCATGGTAAAAACAGAGGGAATTGGAAGTATTTACAAAGGAGTTGATGCCGCCATTGGAAGACAAATGGTTTACGGTACAGCTCGTATTGGTTTACATCGTACATTCAGTGATACTCTTGTAGAAATGAATGACGGGAAACCTATTGGATTCCTAACAAAAACTTTGTCTGGAATGGCCAGTGGAAGTATTGCTGTGTGTATTGGAACACCATTTGATATTGCATTAGTTCGACTTCAATCAGATTCTATGGCACCCGAATCAGAGAGGAGAAACTATAAAAATGTTTTCGATGTGAGTATTTGAATTTTTAGTCCTTTTTCAGTTGAGTTAAGAATTACTTTACCAACATTCCCTGCATCGTTTTATTCATGCCATTTTAATGTATTCAAGGCTCTAATTAGAACGACTAAAGATGAAGGTATAGGTGCCTTATACAAAGGATTGGGACCAAATATTCTCAGAGGAATGTCAATGAATGTAGGAATGCTGGCATGTTATGATCAAGCTAAGGAGATCGTTGCCATGGTAACCAATGATCCTATGATTGATGGCCCTAGTCTTCCCACAAAAATTGGTTCATCTTGTGTTGCAGTACGTTAATATTTGTTGCAATATTTTTTTGTACTTGGATTTGTTTCATTTACTCACATGTTGACGATTTCTCTGTATAGGGATTTACGGCTGCTTTGTTTTCCCTTCCTTTCGATTTGATTAAATCTCGTCTAATGGCACAAAAACCTGATATTGATACTGGAAAACTCCCATACAAAGGAATCAGTGATTGTATGGTGAAAATTTACCAAAAAGAAGGTGTTGCCGGTTTTTTTACTGGATTTTCAGCTTACTACGGCCGTTGCGCACCCCATGCAATGATTATTTTGCTCTCTATTGAATCCATCACACAAGCATACCGTGCTCAATTTACATGAAAAACTAGCAACTGAATTTTGTTATACACCTACTTTTAGTCATTGTCTGTAAAGTTTCTCCCCACCAATAAGAGCTAGAGCCTATGACCAGTTTCATAAAGTATCTTCACAAGGTGTAGGATTGTGGTAAAAAGAAACGCTACATATTATTTTCAATATCTGCAACTACATAAAAATAAAAATAAGTAGGATTTCGTATTCATATATTGATATTGAGAAACTTTTGTCAATGATTATACAATTTATTCTTTAGAGTGTTCAAGAATATGATCAATGCTCATTTTAATTCATAAAAATAATTCTAAAGCTCATTAGAATCTTTCTCCACCATGATGCATGTTTAATTTTTACAGCAGGTTTTGTTTCCTGTAATAAAATGGGTGAACTTAAAATTTTTGAAAACAAAAATCAAATTGAAATAAATGCCCCCATCAGTATTATAAGGTGAACAAACAAACAAACACATAGATTAAGTAATTAATGAAACTACTTGCCCTGTACGAACTTATATTATATCCATTTCAAGAATAACGAGCAAACATTGTTGCAAAAGACATTTTTCTTTTCACAATTGGATAAAGAGGAATAGGCTTGCATCAATTCGAAACATGTTACTCTCCTCTTCAATATCATTTCGAATGCTGACTATTTTAGTAGCTTTCGGATTCCTCTACATAAAGATTTGGTTATGAAAAGACTCATTCAAAATGGTCCGTTTACCTGATAATATTGTTGGTCGTCATATTGAGACATGGTCAATTCAAGATGTGTCAATATGGCTGTCATCGTTTGGGATGGATCATTACTCAAAGGATTTTTCTTTACATGGGGTAGATGGTTCTAAATTATGTGAAATCACAGAAGAAGATCTAGAAAATAAATACAGAGTAAAGAAGATTGCTCATAGAAAAAAGATTAGACGCAAATTGCGTTATCTTCAAGCAACTCTTCATACGAAAGCTTCATATACAAGGAAATCAGACCTAACTACCACAAAATCGGAATTGAGGCACTCTGAATCTGGCATGAAACTCTACGTGAACGGAATTGACTATAGTTTTGGAGCAATATGCACGTTTTGTCAAGACTCTTCTAGTATAGCTGCTTTTCATTGCATATCATGCAAAGATTTCCTCTGTGAAATTTGTGATGAAAATGTTCATAAGCATATCAAAAGGAGTCACCACAAACGAGCTCGTCTATCCAAATTTAATCCAGATCAAAATGGACAAACAGTTACTAACTTTTTCCGATATTTATCCTGTCGAAAAACTTTGAGGCTAAAAGCGCGAGAATCATTTGAGAGATTTTATAATCCAAATACAAAATGCCATTACTATCGTAACTTGCAAACAAATACAATTCAGTGGAATAAACCAATTTGTTTAGGTTCTGAAGAACTAGCACCCTTTTTGACTCAAGAAACAGCTACAATCAGACTTCAAGGAATTTTCAGATGTTGGATTGCTCGAAATTTAATTGTCAAGAAAATCAATGAACAATACTTCAAAATATATGACCGTTTCACTGGTCGTTACTGTTATCATTATCATGGAACCAATACAGCGTCTCATACAGGTCATGAAAATCGGCGAAAAAGTAAACTTGTTACCCAAGATACCAAATGGGAAAAGCCTACCAACCTTCGATGTCATGATATTCCTTTGTTATTCACAAAAGATGTAGCAACATTGCGGATTCAACTATTTTGTCGATTAGTTCTAGCAAAAAAAAAAGCCAAACTTCTTGCACGTTTAAGAATCCAACGTATCTTTGATCCTATAACAGGCAGCTTCCTCTACCAAAACCTTTCGAATGGTGTGCTATCAACAAAAATGCCTTATATATTAGGTAGTGAGCTATGGGATCCAAATAATATTAGAAATTGGACTGTGGATCAAGTAAAGTTATATTTTCGTCGTTTCGGATTCAAGAAGTATGGATACATTGAAAGTGTGGAAAGATATGCAATAGATGGGATTCTTTTATTAGCTTTTGAATTTGTTGATTATAAAAGCATAGGCATATCCAAATCCATTCATATAAAAAAAATAATGATAGACATAAGTAGGCATAAGTGCTCCAATGAACAATGCAAACATTCTGACGCTACGCTAATGAAAAGAGATCGTTTGAGACGTCACCATAAAATGATAGCAGGTACTTTGGTCATTCAGAGATTGCTTCGACAACGGAAGGCAATATTGATAGTTAAAAATATAAGAAAAGCGATGGCAATGAAAAAGGCAAGGGAAGTAAACACAAAGATACGATTGAAAAATTTAGCGTGGTGGCCAGAAGTGTGCAAATATAGAATAGATGCTTTGGCCGACAAAAAAAATTTTGGTAAACGAATACCATTTGAAAGTGTTAATGGATATGGCACGTATATTGGTGATCAATGGCAACCTATCGAACATGTAAAAACATCCGATGATTACAAAATTTAAATGTAGAATGAGATGTTTCATAAAAACGTTATATATGATTCTGAAGCTACAAAAAGCTAAATTGAAACGATATTTCATCAAGAAATCAGAGGCATTATTGGTCCTTCACTTATGTAATATTTGCGAAGCCTCACAAATCGTCAAGGTTCAATTGCAACGCTTGAACTGGACCTGGGCCGTAATAATCTTTTCCCAAACTCTTACATAAATTGAAATCTGGAACTAATTTATTCACAATACCAACTGCTACATGACCACATCTAAATCTCATCATTATGACCAATTCCTTCTTTCGATTATATTCATTTACAAGTGTCGTTAATGTCTCCCTAACAGCTGTTAATTCAAAATCGTCCTTACATAATTCAGAATCATATTCACCAAGGGTCAAAAAGTGAATCAAAACATTTCTAGATGGAGGCTGAATTGAATCGGTGTTGGGATCAAGGAGAGTTGAAGGAGCATATATTTTTGAAAAAACTTGACGAGGTAAAGCTATTTGATTTAATGTAAAAGGTGATTGAACAAAACAGAATCCTCTTCCCAATGTTAGAGAATGATGAATAGAGTAGGGGCTAGTGTAAAATCGCATACTTGTCCATAGAAGATTGCGTGCTAGATCCTTTTGTGTATCACTTGTAGGCTCCAATGTTCGACCATAAGATTGATAAGCTTGACAAACATAGCGATGAGGTAATTTTGCAATTTCGTCAATATCAACATCAGGTAAACTCCCTTCTTTCCAATGTTTGATTTGACATTCACGAGAGCAATATTTGGCGGTTTTACATTTAGCACAGCTTGAAAGAGGCTTAGATGTTGCTCCACAATAAAAGCAACATTCCTCTTTATCATCACCCTCATTCTTTTCTTCAGCAAGAAGTGGAGATTTAGAATCCATGGTTTCGTACGATAGTTCAAGCCATTGTTTCCACTCTATAGCGTGATTTTCAGGGAGAGCTTTTGTCCCTTGTTTTGACAAAGTGGTCTCTTTTTTGTTTGAAGTATCTGAGGCACTCATGTTGTGGTTTCGTAGTTAATCTGGAAATAATAATATTGGCTTTCGTTGTTCACCTGAGATTGTGGTGCAAAGAATAGGTTATTATTCCTGACATGCAGCAGAATACAAAATCAGGAGTTTTTGAAGGAAAGAATTGAAAAAGCATGGATAAAAAGCATAAAAAAGAACAAATATAATTAAGTTAAGTATCATGAATCTTTAATTTTTATATATTCCCAAAATGAGTATATTTTTTAAACTGTTTGGAGGCCTTCACGAAAATATCAACTGATACTTTTCATTCTTGTAAAGAGTCGGCTCTAGAAACATTGTAAAATTCTTTGACATAAATGTATCTATACAGATCTTTCATAATCATCCATATCTTGTCAAAAGTTTTCTCTTTCTTTCTTGAATGGCTGCAATTTCCTCAGACGATTTCTCCTTCTTTGGTATATCTCTTTGGTTTTGGATATCTTCGAATGCTTCCTGATTCATGTTCCTTGCTAATTTATCGTGTCTATTCTTTACACGCTCAAGTTCTCTTTCTCGCCAATCACTATTGTCATTTCTACTACTACTTCTATTATCCGTAGTAGATGCAAATGATCGATGTTTGCGGCTATAATTCTTTCCATTAGCGGTACTTTTCTCTCTCTCTTGACGGCGAATCTCTTCCATTAAGTCTTCTCCTCCAACAGTTTTTTTTTTCATAGATGATGTTGACCTTCCCCGATCATCATAAATTTCGCGTTCACGACTGCGACTGCGGTTTCGTTCGCGGGGATTCGTTGTATAAGATCGTTCCGAATATCCTCTTTTAGAATCCCATTTATTACTGCTCCTACTACTACTTGTATTAT
>Ga0209092_10003693_pt1 | contig 13082 bp, 9 predicted proteins | sample FraStrMetagenome_FD_187446 | JGI IMG/M metagenome (GOLD analysis project Ga0209092, IMG submission 187446) | Marine eukaryotic phytoplankton communities from Arctic Ocean - Fram Strait ARC3M Metagenome (SPAdes) (version 2) | ecosystem: Environmental > Aquatic > Marine > Oceanic | place: Fram...
CGCCAAAGACCACTGTGGCGGCTCCTACTGCCTGTCCTGCTTCGGCCATCTTACATGTCTATAGCGCAGAGGAAGTGTGTTGAAAACGCAGCCAAGCGATAGGTTCACAGTAAGCTACGTGGACTCGTCTGGCTAACACCCTCACAGCTATGCTATTCGATTGGTTTATTTTGTTATTCAAAATGAAGACCTTACTATGATTAAGATTACCGACGTGTTAAAGTATATTCTGTGAGGAATTCTTTAAAAATGATAAATGAACAAAACTGAATTCGCTTATAATATAATATTTTATATACTGGTAATCTTAATCATAGTAAGGTCTTCATTTTGAATAACAAAATAAACCAATCGAATAGCATAGCTGTGAGGGTGTTAGCCAGACGAGTCCACGCAGCTTACTGTGAACCTATCGCTTGGCTGCGTTTTCAACAAGTCCCTAGTCGCTTTCAAATCGAGTGGGCGAGAGTTTGTGCAATCGTCTTCCGGGAACTATCTTGGTTAACAAACGAGATCGACCATCACCGAGAGAGGCTTGCAGACTTCAATCTTAAATTGGAGCGACGCATCAAGATGTTCTTCATTCTACGTACCCTCTTCCTAAGAAAAATCAAAGGTGACGGCAAGCTGCTAAGTAACCTAAGAACAAGATTTCGGCATTGGAAAATCAATCAATGGATGGGAGAAAATTGCCCTATGTCCGAACATGGCCCGTGGAGCAAAACTATCTCACGCAATGAGGGTACGGAATCAATCTTGCATTCGGCTCAATGTGCAACGAATATCACTCGATGATTCCAGATCGCGATACCAACTTATCATCAAGTGATGTACTACACAACGATTCTAGCTTTGCTGGATTTACGCTGAATGGAGAGATTAAGCAGGGATCAATTACCCAGTGCTTGTCGGAAGATCTAGAAGACGCAGCAAAAGAGCATCTCGAACTGATATACACCTAGAACGAGGAAGGGTGCTTCAACCATAACATGGAGCGCCTTTCCTTGTACAACACAGATGAGATCAGCATTCAATGCCTACGAGCTCTACCCAACAGAGACGGAATTTTAAAGAATGACGTATTAATCGAAGCCGTGCGTTGTATTCTAGGTTTACCAAGTCACATTCTTCAACTTTTTACAGATGGACATCACTTTATCGGACGTAATGCAACATTGGTCGACGCATATGGTATTATGGTAAAGAATGCGATGCTAATCAATGGAGGCTATCCGTTGTAAGCTCAAGATTTGGATATAATACGATGCCAATAAAACGTTGGTTAAACCTCAAGCTTGGTTTTGAAATGTATCTTATGTATTTAAAAGGTTAAAACAAAACGGGTTGTTTTCATTTAATGAGGTCTCCAGCTACCTATTATGCTATTTTACTGCTTCTGCGTAGGTTTAACGCTTGTTTGCTGCCACGCGTTCAGCACGCGCTGTTCTTCCTTTACTAGGGCATTATTTATTCTTTTGGTCATAGATGCGCACTAATTTAAGACCTTTCCAGCAGGTGGTACGAGTCATCTGAAGGCATTGATGAGGAAACAAAAGCGTTTGAAATTCATTGCGTGAGGGTGGAGATATTATCGGGTTGTCAGCAATGAATTTATTTTCATTGCATTTCAATTCTTACTAATAACACTAAAGTTAATTTAACGCCATGTGCTGGATTTTTTTAGAATCTGACTGAAATAATGTGATTTCATTCATGAATACTGAAACCCGTAACCATTGAATTTAAAAGTGTTATCAAATACTATTCAAATAATCAAGCGAGCTTTGTCGAAAGACGATGTGATTTAACCTATCCTAGATTACGCTCTTTTACCTACAATTTTAACATGAACACATTTAATACGTCCGGATCACTAGTGGTAATTAAAATTGAAATAAAGCGCTGTATATCAAAGCAGTGTATCCTCCTGTCCATTTAGATTTCTGGCAGGTATGTAGAAGCACAGTCCACAACCTTCTTCGCCAAACAACGACTCATCAACCTTAAGTAGTCAACAACAACTGAACTTTCTCGCGAAAGTAAGAATCACAACGATATTCCAGGATTCTGGGCAGCGAGCTTGAGATATTCCCTCTCTTACCTTCCGGCCACCTTCCTTTAAGGAGTATTATACATCTTTTTCATCTGAATTCTATTCTTCAACGATTATCTATGAAGAGTCATCGCACGTGGTGGAAGATTATCCCAAAAAGAAATAGAATATAACTGGCTTAATTCAATAGTGTGGTTGTGGTTACTAGTTCCCGCAGACAGACGGTGCCGTCCCATGAAGCTGTAATAGATCCACCGGTAACCAATTTTTCAATTGAAGAAGTCTTATTATGACGGAGAAGATTTTCGTGCTTATCAAACGTTGTCAAACATGACACAATATCTTTATGCCCTGCAGGTTGTTCTTCGCGAAGAATGCCACTTAAAATATCCCATTCCTTCAACATGCCATCGGTGCTCGTACTTATGACGGACTTTTCATAAAGCCCACGTCCGCGAGCAAGATGCGTATATCCAGTGTAGTTTGAGCAGTGCTCTATTCGAACTTGTGGTCTTGAAGTCGACAGTTTTTGTGCCTTATTACTTGTCAGCTTGCGGAGATCCCAAGCTGCTACAACCCCATCACCACCGGCGCTAATAACAAAGGCCTCAGATCTTGTACCAACGAGAAGATCAGATATTGGAGCTTTGTGATGAGTAAGATGCATCATGGGCTTTTCACTTGTTCTTGTATCCCATAATGCAATGGTGCGGTCGGTTGACGCTGATACAAGTGTATTTTCACCCCAAAAGTGTGCTTGCGTCACCCAACTAATCGGAAGTATGTAAACACAAAGGTGCACGAAATGTTAACTAAACACAAGATGTTTCACACACAATCAAAAGAATCTCACCCTTTGTGGCCGGTCATTTTCAACAGGCATTTCCCATTGCTTCCTCCAATGTCCCACAAACGCAGTGTTTTATCCTCTCCTCCGCTAAGTACACGATCCCCATGCCAAGCAGACCTTATGCAATTCACTCTGCCCCCGTGCCCCAAGAGAGTAACAGTAGTCTGGGAAGAACAGTCCTCATTGGATGCTCGTCGACGTGCGAAAAAAGATTGCTGTTGATGTTGCCAATCGCTTTCCCTCACGATAGACATCATGATGTGCCCATCATCGCCACCGCTTAAAATTTGATTTGGTCTATAGACAGACGACGGCACCTCAATACATGACACTTTGCCTCTATGTTTTGGCAACATAATGCCAGCTTGCGAGATACAATCAATATTTTGGTTATCTTTAAGCGAACCCGCAAATAAATCGAACATTGACCAGCAACGCACACTGCCACCAGCAGTCCCTGCAGTGATAAAACAGCCACGAAGAGCAGAAGAGTCTTCATTTTCAACGCTTGTGTTTGTGGTTGACGGTGCACTTCCTCGTGATGTAGCTAAGCAGCAGACAGCATTCATTTCACTTCCAAACGTCAATCGAATACATTTAGTATCATTGTTGCTTTCTTCAAGCCTTCTCCTTGTTCTGTTAACAACGAATATAGACCCGTCAGCCGCACCACTCGCTACAATAGAACTTCCGAATGAAGCAAGTGCTGTTACCATGCAACGCCCATAATGTCCTGAATGTTCGACTGCAGACTGGATTGAACCATTTTTGAGCAATGGCCCATCAACTTTTGATATTGGATGAGACCATGATTGAACATTCCATTCTCGAACCGAACCTAGCATTTCTGCATGGGTACGAACACTTTGGGAATCATCTTCTACTACGTAATCTCTTTTGGTGTCACCACCTTCATGACGGCGAGCGATGTTCCTAGCAATAAACAAGAGCGACCGCGATTGCTCATTGTCGCCGTCACTATCCCAACCACATGATTTGCTGATGCGCTTTGCAAAACGGCACAATTCATCCATAAATAAACCATAAGTTCCCATTTCGTTAAGCACTGAAACCGCGGCATCATAATCACTAGAACCATCTTCCTTCATACGCCTCGAGAACACACGCTCCCAAAGTCGAACATTCGCAAAAATCTGGTGAGTACTAATTCTTGCAGTCATGTACTCACTTGATGAAAGTTTGTGATTGGTCTCGTCAATTGTTACCATATAGAATCCGGCAGTGTCGATTAAGAGTTGATAAGCATCCTCGTAATTTTGGACTTCGCGGCAAGCTTCGAGCATCGCAATACATAATCTAGACAGGCAATCAAAAGCTGCGCGGGCAAGACGACTTGAAGATGATACTGAGTTTCGACGGTTGATATTGCCACTTCGTCTATTATCAAAACGAACTCGATGAGATAGTATCTTTAGCAAATATTTCTGAGCAAACGAATTTCGTAGCGCTATTTCCGCCTCTCGAACTAAGTCTCTCCCTCCAGATTTAAAGTCAATTACATGAAACATCGAACTTTTTCTCGCCATACGTCTGCGAGCAGTGTGCAAAGGTTTCGCACTGGACGATTGTTCTCCCTCATATGCTTTCTGGAGACATAGTCGTATACATTCCATATCAGCATTTTGTTGAGTGTTATCTCCTTCCATGACTGACTTATCACCAACTGATGAGACTAGCGAACCCAAATCAAATGAGTCCTTATCTTCGTTCATTTCCCTGTTTTTTGCAGTTTCTTCTTCAACAGCCAAATATCTTTTAAATCGTTTTTCACCAAGAGCCTTTTTAAGTCTGATTGGGGGTTCAAGAAGGGGAGAAGCCCTGTCTTTACAAGGACTGTTCTCATCAGAACTTATGTCAAACACTTTCGTATAGAGCCATGGTGTTTTCGATATCCTTTCGAAATCTTCTAGAGAAATGGAGCGAATGGTTGCGTCTGACTTCGTAGCTGATTGTACGGAGTCGACACCAACAGGAGATATATTTGGTTTTAACAGGCTGTGAGCAAACTTTCCTTCTGAACTTAATGAACGTGAAAATGACTCGTTAGGGTCGCATTCGGCAAATCTATCCAATGCATCAGCATCTACAACTAAACCATCTCCCGATGACTTTCTTTCGAATACAGCTCCTCTCGCCCCGGAAACGTCCTTGTAAGGTTCTCCACGCTTGCTACAAGTATAGCGATATGTTGGTAAATCATCTTCCATCTGCTGCAATGAGGATGCGAGAAATTTGATTGGGTCAACATATTCCATCCTGCTATCATTGTTTTCGATTGTACTCATTATTTCATGAAAAAAAGAAAGATCATCTTCCTCGATTCGTTCTAAGAACTGATAAAATTGTTGAGTATTCACCAGCATCGACAAGAAACGTTTTGATCTACTGTTCACATGTTGCTGAAGTTCATCTTCGTCGTTGTCAAACAGCGCTGGGCAAATACGCAAAAATCTATCTCGATTAAAAATTGGTTGTGATGATGAGACGAAGAACAAACATTCCTGATAGCGCCGAAGAAGCCCGCAAACCTCAAGTGCGATTTGAATCCTGAAGTTTCTTTCGGCCACACTCTCGTGGTCTGAAATTGCAGCACATGAGGAGCAGAAAAAAGAACATAAAACCTTGCATTGAAAACTTACCAAGACGCGGAAGAAACCGAGTTGAAATATGACCATACATTTCTTCTACTTTCTCTTCTTCGCGCAAAAGTAAACTGACTGCACTGGTGATATTTTGTGACATTTGCTGAGGCAGAGGAAGCGGACGTTTGGAACCACGGGCCCCCCTATGATTACATCAAAACAACACAATTGGCGTCGGTGCTCTGAAAAAAAAGAGAGAAGTCCTAAAGGTAACCTTACCATCCACCGATATCAACTTCGTCGTCTACACCAACACCAGCGTCAAGATCAATTACGACAACATCGCTTAGATTTTGCTTATCTATATCACCTAGCATGCATGTAGGCACTCCGATTATGTATGACAAAGGAGCTTCGACAAATTCAATCATTTCTTTTGGAAGGACAGGAACGTATGGTAAAGCCCATGAGAAGGGATAAGTGAGTGCTGTTATTGCTTCCGCCACCATTGCCAAGTTCGCGGAATCGCTTGAATGCATTAACACTTTACTTTCAGTTAGCACAGCAGCAAGAATCGTTACTATCCCGTCGCTGCCAAGCAACTTGCAGGTTGCTGTTATACACGACCCGTGTGGTAATGGGGGTAGACCTCTTGGAGGAAGCAGTGTCAAATGAAACCTTTCGCCCTTCAGAAAGGGTATAGAGCAATGCAACGCACCAGAAATTGGCATTGGTGCGTTAACAATAAGTCGCGCAAGCTCTTCGTGAATAGATGTGCTTATCCATTGCGAGCATTGCGAATCTAAAGCTTCGCAAAGACGCAGCAACATAGCTTCAAGAGTACCAACAATAGGAAGACTAGAAGTCAAACATATTCCTACTGGAATCCATAAGCGTAACCTCTTGCCAGTTTTATCAATATTTCCAATATCTTGTCCAAAGTCATCTTGAGTGTTGTCAATGCCGTAAGGTGCAGGTGCATAAAACCTCACAACTGCTGCATACGTCTTCACTATTTTATCGCCATACTGATTGCCACTACTTGAAACCAAAAACCAAGCAAAGCTAGTTGCGCAATTTAAACATGCGTCAAAAGAGGCGACCGACTTATCATTTGAAAATGAAAAATGTGACTTTAAATCAGCGTGTGAAGGCGGCTCCGCCCCTCTCCAAATCTTCACTCCTTCTGGAAAACAAAACCATTCACACATATTGGGCAGGGCTACAGACCTATGTTAAACAAGAGTCAGTCGAAACGAATATGTAGATTATTTATGAACAATAATGACGGCGATCAGTATACCTCTTATTATTCCAATGAAAATCATCTGATGGGGGAAATTGTTCGAGAATAGTCGGTTGAGTCTTTGAGTTAACCCATCCCGCAGCACCAGTGTCTTCTCTCATGAGATTTCCTGCTACGGTTGGTCCCACGACCGCGACAAAATCAACAACACCTTTTTATCATGAAAAGACGAGATGAAGTAAAACATCAAAGTAATCAATCAATTAAATAAGCACTTACCTGGTTTCAAAACTGGTTCAGAAACAGCTTTTTCTTTCGTCGTTGCTGTAGCTGTATTTGAATTACTTTTGATGTTCTGTGGATCTATGGAGCCGAAGCCAGAACCTTTGCTTTTCAAAGATAAGTTAGTGTTGCCTTCCTCCTCTTCTGGCTGGGGGTCAGAACGTCCATCTGTCACATACTGCATACTATCTAATCTACAAAGCATTGCATTCTTATTTGTTCCTGATTCCTGAAGATTATTGGTCGGTTCAATTAATATTTCAATGAGCGCATGTGGATCACGTTGATTGTTTGCAGAATGGTTTTCGATTAAATCAGGCATAGTTTGAGTGATGCGAAACCATTTCTCCATTTTCAATAATTCTCCATCCAAGGAAGTTTTATTGCAGGGTAATAATTTTCGAAGAGGAACCACATGATATCCGAGCCGCAAATCTTTTACTATATTCTGATTCTCGTTTTGATTGATTTGGTACGAATCCATTTTGTGATGCACGGAAGGCTGAGTTTGTGGATTCATCGTTTGATTTTTGTTCACTGACTTTCGTTCCATCAGATATTTTGCGACCGTCGCAGCAGAGTTCGCTTGTTCCATTTCCTTTTTCGATTCTTCGTCATCTTGACCGCTCATGAGCCGACGCACATTACGCCATAATCCTTTCCCACCTTTACGTTGAACTGAATTAGGGCGTTGAGCAGTTTTATTGGAACCCTTATCGCCCATTTTTGGACTTTTTGCAACAGAAGCAACGGTAGAAGTATCAGCTTCCGCGTCTTCAGAGGAAAAGCCTCGAAGCAAGATACTTTCAACATACCCCCCACCTCTATAAATATGAGGAGGCGTTCGCGAACACAACTCTATAACTAGCTTCGTCTGCATGAGCGGAAGTTTCACATTCTCAAAAACAATTTCTTCTTCCCATTCAGCAGATCCGTTTTCGGATTTGCCAACAATTTTGTTACCCACACTGCAGCAAACTCGCTCAATATTTGGAATCAAAGTAATTCCGCCATATGCAGCAAGCATTTTCGACTCTTCGATATTTCTTTCCTCTTCTACATCGTAAGAATTAGATAGCACGTTCGTCGCATTCGCAATACCGGCTGCGACATTATCCCAAGCTCCTGATAAGAACTTGCGTCCTCCTTGTTTTTCAGTAGCATCTTCAAGGCTACTTTGTCGATGTTCCATATAACCTTCACGAAACGCGTCCGTCATATTCTGAAGGACCCCGGAGGCACCATTATTGACCCGTGTTTTCATCCTTGAGCTAAGTCCCGACTTCAAAGGCGATAAGGCGTCGTCACTGGAAGAGGATGTATGCGCTAGAGCCGATGTTTTCGATACATCAATGTTTGATTCGTCGTTCTCATCTGGTCCCGAAGTTTGCTCCGTCATCAAGCCAAATTTTAAAACGGGATACAAAGGAGGATAATAAACGGGATGCAGAGTAGCAGCTGAATTCCCGTGAACGGAGTTTTTCTTCACGCCACTGTTACTTAGCTCAGCATTGTTTCCATTTCCTCCATTACTCATTCCAACTTCACTTGAATTATACATGGGAGGAGGAAGCAACGCTGTGGGCAGACCTACCATATTGGACAACCGGATCGTGACATTATAACAATTCTCTTCCTTTCGCTTCGACATCTGCTGACTTTCAAAAGAGATATCCAGTGATTCTTTTCTATCTTTCTTGGTTCCTCCCTCATTTTTTTCATATTTAGTTTCATCATCGTTACTGTCAAGATCTGAAGCCTCCAAACGAGTTGTCGGCCACTGTTCAAGAAGTTGTTCTTTTCTGTCCGCCGTCGCGATTTTCACTGGTGATGATGGAAGATCGGTTGCATTCATCTTAACTTATATTAATGAAAAAGTTGATCACAGTCTAGTGAAAAGTGATCGATCGTCCCTGTCGCAAGAGTCCCCAGTTTCTTCGTTTGTGGAACTACAGAAGAGATGGAGGCGCGTCCAGATACATGTACAAATTGTATAGATGGAGGAGACAAGCGACAGGCGGCAGGCGGCTATGGATTTTTGCGAGTTTACTCGGACATTCGAACATAGTAGATCTAGTACATCCGGCGGTGAATATTTTGTAGTCACAAATTCTATATAAAACCCTGAAAGATAGTATCATATTCGCTATTGGTTCTGTAGCTGCTCGTACATGACAATACTCGAATGGGGTATAAGACCAAAGATTTTCGATTCGAAGTATATATATCAACTGTGTTAAGTTGACATTATTTTCTTGCTTGAAATTCGAACTCGCCTTAAAGGCACAAGTTAGAAACATGTATGTACTTCAAGTACCGGTATATTAAAAAAAAATACATAAACTTGCACCTCTCTCTATTTTATGACTTTGTCAGTGTGTGCCCGGTTATTTGTGATGCGACTGCAAAATCAATTTTATGTGCAATGTCTAGTTAGTTTGAAAGGCAAACATAACGGGCGATTCATATGGCGACAATCGCATTTTCTCGTATAAGTTGCATCAGACTTGTGCCGACTTCAGTCGGAACTTTGGTTCGGTATGGAAGCTTCTCTGTTGAGTCATCTCGTGTGATCCTCGATCCCACCGCTAAACGACCAACGAAAAAATGTGATCCCTACGATCAAGGTGGGAAGCCCCTAGAAGGGAAGGAGTGCGATAGGTTATTGAGTACACTGCATCCGCAATGGGAGTTGGTTTATGAAGAAGGGTCGGGAAATCCAAATATTTTGAGGAGAAGCTTTGTTCATGAAAATTTTATGATTGGCGCAACATTTATCCAGAAAATTGCAGCGATTGCTTTCGTCAATAATCATTATCCCTCTTTATCGCTGGTTCGGCAACTTAACCACAAATCTTGGAAAGTAATGTCAAGCGTTGATTGTAGAACTGAAGTACTTGGTGGTTTGTCATACAATGACTTTCAAATTGCAATGTACATCGATCTTGAGGCCGACCGCCACAAAAACTTACATGATGAATAATGTGATGGTAATATATTACTCTACGTTACACCTCGTTGATACCTTGATATCACAAACATGCTTATTTGTAGACCTACAATACTTCAAACACAGGTTAAGAGACCAAGGCTTCGGTTTGCTTTTCATGTAGTTTTCAGAACTTTGTCTGTTAGATTATTACACCTCATTGATACCTTGATATCACAAACATGCTTAGTTGTAGAACTACATTAGTTCGAATACATATTAAGAGACCAAGGCTTCACGTAGTTTTCAGAACTTTCTCTTCTAGATCATTAGGAAAGCGGTTTCCAACGAAAGAAACATAAAATTCTTGATAAAATCGTCTAACTGAAACGAAGCTCAAAGAGGTCGTATGGATTTTACTAATACCATAGATTAGTACTTTAAAATAATTGATATTCAGAGTGCCTAAATGAAGTAAGTTTTTCGTTTATTTGGGACGCATGTAACCAACGTAACGTGTAGTGACTGACACATAAGCGACACTATTTGAAGTTAATGCAATCATGTCATATTTAGTGTAAGCAATCTACTAGATAATTCATAGATTATAATATAGACGAAAAGGTGATTAATAGTGCAACAGTCAACCATTTTCACGAACCATTTTGGAATACCGGTACTTTGTTCACATTTCAACATTCGAATTACTTTCTCTAAACATTTTGCGATTTCCGTATTATGTGCTTGATTACTGAACTTTCTACTTTTCACATTTTCGACCAAAGTGATTATGAATGTTCAATCTGAATATATAAAATTTCATTTTGTAAATGAAAAAGTCCGCGAATGCGCGATTGTGCAAATAGGGCGAAGCAAATTTTTAGAAAAAAACGCATCGAGTATTCTTTCATATCTTTCCAGTGCACAAAGCTTCTTTCGACAACCGTTTACCACGTGTTCAACCTTGAATACTGCAGAACGTATAATAAATAATGGACAAATGAACTTTTGAAGGATATGATCGATTTGGCAAACGCGTTATCATGCGTACCTCGTACATAGGAATTGTCCTGCTGAGCTATTATTTTCGTCGATCTATGATGAAATATTCCATCGCAGAGATTATTTACTAACAAGGGAAAAATATAAATATGGATATAATAATGAATGTTCACGTAATGCTACCCGTTTCATAGCATTCGACGGCCCATGCCTTCCACATGTATTATGACCATCATACCTCGGAGGCTCCGATCTACTATCTTCCCTCAACTCACCCATGGCTTGTGGACTTCACGCGTTGGTTCCGACTTTTTCAAAGTCTCTCTCTGCTCTCGACGCTGAAACATTTCCTTAATGGTACGGATTGATCGAGTAAAATCGATAAATGGTACAAATCTTGAGCCTTTCACAATAAGCGTCTGAGTTTTAACGTCCACAAGTGAATCCTGAGCTCCATCAAGCGTTTTCCCGTGATGTATTCATAAACCGATCCTAAGCTCATTGACGAAGGATTACGAATACGAACACCATATTCGTAATCCTTTGTCAGTCCTCTTGATTCAAACTCTATTCTGAATCGATGAACTCCAAGTGTGGAAAATGTGAAAGATCAAATGCTAATCTATTCTCTGTATTCTTTAATTCTCAAATTAGGTCATCATGCCATTCACCAAGAAAGCATGAGCTTTCCTCACTTGTGCCTTTGTGCATATGTCAGAAAAATTCCATTTACCATTCGTCTTAAGTGGACGACAGATTTCAGCAGCTGTTGCCTCTCTAGTCATATGATAAGATATTGCCACATGCTTCTTTTTGAGTAACGATGATGGAATACTTGCATTCATGATCACACTTCTATTGTCACCAAGAATCGGTGTCGGACGAGTAACCTTGACTCCTAGACACCTTAACATATATCTTACTGACATCACTTCCTCTACAGCAGTCTTCATTGCCATAAACTCCGCAGAATACGTCGATGTTTCAATGGCACCCTGCCTTCGCGCAAGTGCGAAAACTGGCGTTCTACCTACGAAAATGATTATTCCAGTAATTGACCTCCGACTCACCTTGTCATGTGCATGGTCGCTGTCGACATATGCACTGATGGCAAGCTCGTCAAACAAAGGCATAGGTAGTTTATTATCCTTCTGCTCCATGGCATCAGGATATTGTTCTAGTAATTTCTTTGAGATATCGATCTCAAGATTGCCCTCGGCCCCCTTAGCCACTACGATCGGGTCTCTAGAATCGATGCGAATCCTTCTGTTGGAATATTTCTTTAGCTAGCCAAAAACATATAATGCTCTGCCCATGTGACCTTGCCTCGGACAGGCAATAAAGCGTGACAGGGAAGACACTGCAAACGCAATATCAATCCTACCAATAGTGACAATCCAATTTAACATCCCAATCAGCATCTGATATTTTGTGTGTTCATCATCATCTAAATGCTTCGATTCATCTAGTTCCGGGTGATCCCCTGCTACCATCGGGATATCGTGTTTAATTAACATACCAAACATATTTTTAATACGACGAATTCCCTCCTTGATGTAGGTCTTGCAGCCCATACACCATCGACCTTTACGATCTTTCTTTAAATCGTTCCCTAGGTAGCATTCAGGGCGCCCTTCACTTTTCACAGTAAATACGGATTTAATCTGGTTCATAATTGATTGAGAGTCTCGGCTAAATATACAAAAATCGTCCACATGTGAACACACATATTCATATGCCTTCTTGTCTTTACTTAACCGAATCCACACGTCATTATCAAAACGTGTAGGAACAAAACCAAATGACCTTAAAGTATCACCAAAGTGGGCATGAAAACAAGCCGCCGAAGAAGCCAATCCATATAATGCCTTCCTGATAATAACTGTCATACCCTGTCGTTCACCAAATTCGCGACCGGCGATAAAATACACTTTCTCGCGTGTATCGGCGGTAACAAATGCATTACCTACATCACCACAAAGCGCTTTGAAATTATTCTGGTGCGCAATCACATGTAGTAGCTTGACACTGATACCTTTTACAGTAGATGAGTATACTTCCGTATCAAATAATTCTAGCAAGTGGCCACCAGCTACAAGACGAGCCTTCCGACGAAG
>Ga0209092_10003694_pt1 | contig 13081 bp, 12 predicted proteins | sample FraStrMetagenome_FD_187446 | JGI IMG/M metagenome (GOLD analysis project Ga0209092, IMG submission 187446) | Marine eukaryotic phytoplankton communities from Arctic Ocean - Fram Strait ARC3M Metagenome (SPAdes) (version 2) | ecosystem: Environmental > Aquatic > Marine > Oceanic | place: Fram...
GAAAAGTTTACTGAAGGTGCTATTAAAGTAATTATGCTAGCACAAGAAGAAGCTCGACGCATGGGCCATAATTTCGTAGGGACTGAACAATTATTATTAGGTGTAATTGGGCAACGACATGGTATAGGTGGACGTGCGTTATCCCAATTAAGCATAACATTAAAGAAAACACGAAAAGAAATTGAAAAATATATAGGACGTGGAACTGGTTTTGTTGCTTCTGAAATACCATTTACCCCACGAGCAAAACGTGTATTAGAAATGTCAATTCATGAAGGTCAAGATCTTGGTGTAAATTACGTTGGAACAGAGCACGTTTTATTATCTTTAATAAATGAAGCAGACGGAATCGCAATGCGAACTCTAGATAAATTAAGAGTAAATATTCCTAAATTACGACATTTAATTTTAACATATATTGAAGAACAACAAGAAGATATTTTAAAACCACCATTAACTGATCAAGAAAAATGGCAACTTGCTCGCGAGAAAGCTGGATTTAAAACTCCTGCTTTAGACCTTTATACAGAAAATATTACAAAAGAAGTTATAAAACAGCGTATCGACCCAGTTATCGGTCGAGATGAAGAAATAAATTCTTTAGTTAAAGTTTTAGGACGTCGTAGAAAAAATAACCCAGTTCTAGTTGGCGAAGCTGGAGTTGGGAAAACTGCTTGTGCGGAAGGCCTTGCAATATTAATGCAAGGTATGGATTGTCCCGAGTTTTTATATGAACATTTTGTACGGGCGCTTGACCTTGGTTCAGTTTTAGCTGGGACAAAATATCGAGGGGAATTCGAAGAACGTATGAAACATATTATTGAAGAAATTAAGAATCATGGAAAAACAATTTTAGTAATTGATGAAATTCATACGTTAGTAGGAGCAGGAGCAGCAGAAGGTGCTGTTGATGCTGCAAATCTTTTGAAACCTTCTTTAGCTCGAGGAACTTTACGAGTTATTGGTGCGACTACTCTAGATGAATATCGTCGATATATTGAAAAAGATCCAGCACTAGAAAGAAGATTTCATTCAGTTCTTGTAGAAGAACCATCTGTTGAAACAACAATTGATATTTTAAAAGGTTTAAAATCTGAATTCCAACGCCATCATGCACTAGAGTATAATGAGATAGCTCTTGAAGAAGCTGCAAAACTTTCAAGTAGATTTATTGCAGATCGTAATTTGCCTGATAAAGCTATTGATGTTATTGATGAAGCAGGTTCTCGCGTTCGATTACGAAATAACTCATTACCTTCAGGTTTACAAAAACTACTTGTAGAATTATATGAGACTATAAAAGAGAAAAATGACGCAATTCATGAAAATGATTTTGTTACTGCTAAATTATTAGTTGAGCATGAAGTAGAGGTTCGTACACATTTACGAATAATGAGATTTGCAATAACTACTAAAGAAAGATATGCGAAATACGCAGATCCAAATGGACCACGTTTTGATGAAGTTACGGAGGCAGATATTTCTAAAGTTATTTCGGCGTGGACGGGTATTCCTGTAACAAAGATTAATCAGTCAGAAAATGATCGTTTAAAATTAATGGAACATATTCTTCATAAACGAATGATTGGTCAACACCATGCTATTACTGCTGTTTCAAAAGCAGTACGTAGAGCACGGGTTGGTATTCAAGATCCAAAACGTCCAATTGCAAGTTTTATCTTTGCTGGTCCAACAGGTGTCGGAAAGACCGAATTAACGAAAGCTCTCGCCGAATATATGTTCGATGATGAAAAAAGTCTTATTCGGTTTGACATGTCTGAATTTATGGAAAGACATACAGTTGCAAAACTAATTGGATCACCTCCTGGTTATGTTGGTTTCCAAGATGGTGGACAATTAACAGAGGCAGTAAGACAAAAACCATATTCTATTGTCTTATTTGATGAAGTTGAGAAGGCGCATCCTGATGTTTTTAATTTATTCTTACAAATATTAGATGATGGTCATTTAACAGACTCAAGTGGTAAGGAGGTTAGTTTTAAAAATTGTATTGTCGTAATGACAACTAACCTAGGTTCACGAGTTATTGAAAAGGAATCTCCAATTCTTTCAAGAGAAAAAATGGGATTTGGTCGTCACTATGATATATCTGAGAGACGAAAAAAAAGAATTAGTATATTAGTAGACTCAGATGGAACTATTTCATTAAAAGCTCCAGTAGAACAGGAACCATCACCTGGAGATGAAGAAAAGTTTCTTAGAATAACAGGATTAGTACAAGAAGAATTAAAGAAATTTTTCCGTCCAGAGTTTTTAAATCGAATAGATGATATTATCGTTTTTAACCATTTATCAAAGCATAATATTTGGGAAATTTGTGGATTAATGTTAAATGGATTAAGTAAACGATTAGCAGAACAAGGTGCAAATTTAAATATAGATAATGCTGTACGATTTTTCCTTACGGAAGAAGGTTATGATCCAATTTATGGAGCTCGTCCATTACGTCGTGCAATTACAAAATTGTTAGAAGATAAATTAGCTGAAGCTTGTTTAAGTAATGTCATACATGAAGAAACAGAAATAAACGTTACACAACAAATAAAACCAAATGTTTATGGAAATAGGCCAATATATAAACCAGTATTTGATGACGTTTATACAGAAGAAATTTTAGTTGAATTTGATTATAGTAAGGTAGACTTTACTAAAGTTCAAAACAAAGAAAAGCAGGGGAAAACTAAACAAAAAGAATTAGTCGAAACATAAAAAGAAACATTAATATTAAATGAGAACTTTTTTTTCCTATGAATAGTAAATATAAAAATATCTATTATTCATAGAAAATATTTTTATATTTACTTTATTTGACTAATTTGACTAATAGGAGAACTAGGAGTTGCATAATATTTTTTTTCCATTCGACCAGCTAAATAACCTAACCGCCCTGATTGAACTCCTAATTTCATTGCTATAGCCATTTGTTCTGGATTTTTCGCTTGGGCTACTGCTGTATTAAGTAAAATACCATCAGCTCCTAATTCCATTGCTAATGTCGCTTCACTCGGAGCTCCAATTCCAGCATCTACAATAACAGGAATGTTTGCATTTTCAATAATAATTTGAAGATTCGATAAATTATTTAAACCTTGACCTGAGCCAATTGGTGAACCAAGTGGCATAACAGTAGCACATCCCAAATCTTCAAGATGTAAGGCTAACATAGGATCAGCATTAATATAAGGCAATACAGTAAATCCTTTTTTCACTAAAAATTCTGCTGCTTTTAAAGTCCCAATAGGATCAGGTAATAAATATTTGGGATCAGAAATAACTTCCAATTTAACAAAAAAATTATCTTCTTGACCTAATTGACAAGCTAATTCATGCCCTAAAAATGCCATTCGAATAGCATCTTCAGCTGTTTGTGAACCTGCTGTATTAGGTAATAACCAAAGGTCGTTCCAATTTAAAGATTTGAGAAAACTAATATTATCTTGATTTATATTTGTAGGTAGCCGTCGGATAGCAACTGTAACAATTTCACACTCACTTGTTTTAATGCTTTTTATCGCATCTTGACTAGTTCGATATTTACCAGTCCCTAACATTAAACGTGAAGAAAATGATTTATTCCCAATTTTTAAAGGGTCGAACATATTTTTCATATCCTTAATTTTTTTTTGATGTAGAAAAGTTGATAATTGATTGAATTTTTTTTAATCCTGGAATTAGAATAAATCAAAAAGAATTATACAAATAGTATCAATTTCTCTTTAAAATAGATAAAAAAGTCTTCATATTATTGAAAATAGAGGTAAAAATTTAAAAAATGATGAAAGGTCAAGTATTTGGTCTCTTTTTAACAGTTTTTATAAATCTGGGGAATGAAATAAATATTAAAATAAGATCAAAGAAATTTAAATCATCTCTATGGGATAGATTTCAAGGCCTAAGATAGACCCTGAAAAATAACCTCTAATTTTATTTAGTCATTTCTATATCATCAACAATTATACATTCTGTTGTTAAAATCATACTTGCGATTGATGTTGCATTTTGTAATCCTGAACGGGTTACTTTTGCAGGATCAACTACACCTTCTTCATACATATTCCCAAATATATTTTTTGCAGCATTATATCCTATCTCAAATTCCCGTTCTTGAACTTTTCCAATAATAACAGGGCCATTAATTCCTGCGTTTTCAGCAATTCTTTTTAATGGAGCAACAATTGCACGGGATATAATGAGAGCACCAATTAATTCATCTTCTTTTAAATTATTTTTTGCCCATGTTATTAAATTTTCTGATAAATGAGTTAATGTTGCTCCACCCCCAGGTACAATTCCTTCTTCAACTGCTGCACGTGTTGCATTGATCGCATCTTCTAAACGTAATTTTTTATCTTTCATTTCAGTTTCTGTTACTGCACCAACGCGAATAACAGCAATTCCCCCCGAAAGTTTGGCAATACGGTCTTGTAATTTTTCTTTTTCATAACCAGTTTCAGCTGTATTAATTTGTTTTCGTAACTGTTCACAACGGGCTTTAATATTTTCAATTTCTAAACCATCACCAACAATTGTTGTTGTATCTTTATTAACTATAATTCGTCTCGCTTGGCCCAATAAGTTTAATTGAATATTATCTAAACTTAATCCTGCATCTTGAGTAATAACAGTACCACCCGCTAAAACAGCAATATCTTGTAATAGTAATTTTCTTAGTTCTCCAAACCCTGGTGCACGAACAGCAACAACATTTACAATACCCCGTAATTTATTTAAAATTAAAGTTGCTAATGCTTCTTTTTCAACATCTTCAGCAATAATTAACAAAGGACGTTTTGTCTTAGTAATTTGTTCTAAAATTGGTAATAGATCTTGTTGGACTAATGTAATCCTTTTATCCGTCAACAAAATATAAGGATTTTCATATGATACTTCCATTTTTTCTGTATCAGTTATGAAATACGGTGATATGAACCCTTTTTCTAATTTCATACCTTCTGTAATTTCTAATTCAGTAATAATTCCTTTACCTTCTTCTAATGAAATTACACCTTCTTTACCAACTTTTGCTAATGCATCAGCAATTAAAGCCCCGATAATATCATCATTACCTGCTGAAATTGATGCAACTTGTTTAATTGAATGGATATCTTCTACGGGTTGTGCAAATTCATTTATTTGCATAACTAAATATTGAGTAGCTTTTTCCATTCCTAATTTTATTGAAATGGGATTTGCCCCAGCTGCTACATTTTTTAACCCTTCTTTGACCATTGCGTAAGCAAGGACTGTTGCAGTTGTAGTACCGTCTCCTGCTACATCATTTGTTTTTGCAGCTGCTTGGCGAATTAATGAAACACCTGTATTTTCAATATGATCTTCTAAATTAATTTCTTTTGCAATTGTTACACCATCATTAACAATTTGTGGTGAACCATATGTCTTTTCTAAAACAACATTACGTCCTTTTGGACCTAAAGTTACAGAAACAGCTTCTACCATTATTTCCATTCCACGTTCTAAAGCACGCCGTGCATTGTCTTGATACAATATTTTCTTTGCCATAAAATCAAATTTTAGTAAATTTATAAAAGTTGTATATTTATAACTCTAAAATAAGATTTAACAATTCGGCAAGCTAAATTTTTAATTTTCTTAAAATTTTTTTGTTTAAAAGCTTTACTAAAAAGAATAGTAACTAGTACTATTACATAGTAATATAGTTTGGGCTTGTAGCTCAGTGGACTAGAGCACGTGGCTACGAACTACGGTGTCAGGGGTTCGAATCCCTTCTTGCCCAATATACAAAAACATACGTCTGAAGAATATTTTACTGAATATTAATTAAATTACTATATTACTTTGCTGGGGTGTCGCCAAGTGGTAAGGCTGTGGACTTTGACTCCGCCATTCGTAGGTTCGAATCCTGCCACCCCAGTTTTTATAATTTTCATTGCTTTAAATTTTTTGATAAATTAAAAATACAATGAAAAGTAGAAAAAAATTATTGAATAAAAAACTATGGTAGCTTATATTCAATTTATAAAAGGTATAAATGAGAAAATTTTACCTGATATCAGATTAACCCGTTCACGAGATGGTAGTACTGGGACAGCAACATTCCGTTTTAAAAATGCAAATATTTTAGATAAAAGTTTAGAATTAAATGGAGAAATTACTGGTATGTATATGATTGATCGAGAGGGAGTGTTAGAAACTCGTGATGTAAGTGCTAGTTTTATTAATGGAAAACCAAAAGCTGTTGAATCCATTTATATTATGAAAAGTCCTGAGGCTTGGGATAGATTTATGCGATTTATGGAACGATATGGAGAAAGTAATGGTTTAGTTTTCACAAAAGCTTAACTCTATTTTTAATTATATAAGAATATTAATCATTAATTTTAATAGTTTCTAAAGCTAAAAAATGAATGCTTAGTAAATAGAAAAAGAATTACTAATAGTTTAACGGGCAACTTATTTTTTTTATTAAATTCAACTATCAGTTGTTTAAGATAAGTGACACTAAATTTTTAGGTATTTAAATGAAGTTTAATCTAAGATAAGTAGTCATTTTCATTTATTAACTATCATTAAACTTTTAAAGATTATGAAGCAACTCTATGGGAAAAATAGTCAAAACTGACAAAATGAGTATCAGTAAACCCGAGGCTTCATAATCTTCGAGAAAATTTTTATTCTACTTTGCATCAAAGAGTTTAATTTTTTAACCACCTCCAACAATGGTAACTATTTCAATTTCATCTTTATCGTTAATAAAAATTGTCTCCCAATCTTTTTTAGGACAAATAAAATGATTATATTCTAGAACTAAGAGAGATGAGTTATAATTAAAATACTGAATTATATTTAATAAGTTGAGAACTTTATTACTAAAAAATTCTTCACCGTTTAAGAAAAATTTCTTTCTTTCTTTCATATTCGAAATTTTTAAAATAGAATATTATATTAATAACCTAGACGTGATCTAGTATAACTTGATACAATAATATAAGTAAATAGTTTGGCGGGTGTGGCCAAGTGGTTAAGGCAGTGGGTTGTGATTCCACCATTCGCCGGTTCAAGTCCGGTCACTCGCCCTACTTCAAACATTTGGAAATAAAAGTAAGAAAAATCAAATAGATAAAAATAGGTATACGAATTTTATGTCACGTTACAGAGGACCGAAATTACGCATTACAAGAAGACTAGGGAAATTACCGGGATTAACACAAAAAACATCAAAGAAAAGTGCTAGACCTGGTCAACATGGGAAAACGTTAGGTGATGGTAAAAAAAAAACAACAGAATATGGTATCCGATTAGAAGAAAAGCAAAAACTAAAATTTAATTATGGTATAAGTGAAAGTCAATTATATCATTATATTAAAGAAGCCCGTCGCCGGAAAGGTGTAACTGGTTTAATCTTAATACAATTATTAGAAATGAGATTAGATACAATTTGTTTTTCTTTAGGTTTTGCTCCAACAATTGCAGCAGCTCGTCAATTAGTAAATCATGGGCATATTACGGTAGATAATAAAGTTGTTGATATTCCAAGTTTTCAGTGTCAACTTGCTGATATCATTAATGTAAAACCGAAAACAAGATCAGAAGGTATAGTTACAGCTAATTTAGAAAGAGTAAATTGGATTGCTCCTCCAAGCCATTTGTCACGAAGTATGCATAAGTCAAAAGTACAAGGAATTGTCAAAAGGTATGTTAATCCAAGTGAGATTTTATTAGATTTAAATGAATTATTAGTAATTGAATATTATTCAAGACGATAATTTTACAACTCTCTTTATATTTATTTATTTTTCAATTAAAAACCCTTATATTTTATAAACTGCTTTATGTTAAAATTAAGACTAAAACGAAACGGAAGAAAACGACAACCTTCATATCGACTAGTTATAATGGAAAATACTACTCGCCGAGATGGTAAGCCAATAGATGAAGTTGGACATTATAATCCAATTACAAAAGAATCATACTTTAATGAAGAAAAAATAGCAAAATGGTTAAGTTATGGTGTTCAACCTACAGAAACTGTTTCTCAACTATTAAAAAAAACTAATTTGATTTAAATATTCATTATTATCAGGAATTAAAAACTTATACGGCTGTTACATAACGGCGATAAGTGCGAAATATTGGTTAACTAAAACTATTTGATCCTTTATATTTACGTAAGATTTTTTAACAAAAAATTATGAAATATAAATTGGAAGTAAAGATTATTTTCAAGAGGGATATAAAAATGAAGTCGAAAATAAGAAGAGTGAGAAATCATCTCACTCTTCATTCAAAAATTTTTGAATCTTAAAATAAATTTTTTATTAAAATGTGTCAGCAAAATTAGTTCATTTTATGTACACTATTCTTAGTCAGTTCCCGAAATTATTATGCTATTTAGCTCGAAAGATTTAGCATTTGATGTTATTAAAGGTGTTAATACTACTGGGTGAGGTGGTGTTCAAGAAGTAGGAAAAGTTGGTAAAATAGTTAAAAGAAGTCTTTCTGAGACTGGTACTATTATTAGTGCAATTCGTGCATTTAAAGATTTTGGATGTCAGGATTATGTTTGTGGTAATTTAGACATTATTGCTAGAGTGTGAAGTACTGTTTAAGAGATATTATATTCCTTCGACTAAGACTGGTTATGTTACTTTAGGATGTCTTTCTGTACGATATTACGGCAAAATTTACGAGGCTGTATCGTTGCTGCAGAAGGAGTAAAAGAAGCAGTAAAATTTGCTGTTAAACCCTAGAATAAGTAAAAAGCAGGGTATATAGTCCTCATTTTATAAATATTTATCGTTATATGGCCGCCTACAGTATAAAGATTTTTTAATCATACCAGAAAGAAATTTTCCTTGTTTTCATTCCATATTTTAACTGAGTGTCTAACCCATTAAATATATTAAATTAAAATGCTGATTCATAAAAATTTATAACGTTAGTTTGACCAATAATCAAATTATTTTGTTTTTCTATTTTAATAAATTGAGGTTTCCTTTCTTTATTTTTAAATTCCACTTGACAATGATCTTGAATAATTTTATTCACCAAAGCTTATTAAAATGAATATTCAATCAATTGCTTAATTTGTGCTTTTTTCTGATTATTATTATTTTTATATTGATCCAATATTTTGTTTACGTAAAAAGTTTTTGTCAAACTTTGATAACTGTAGGTTTGAATAAAGTGAAGCTTAACTTTCAATTAAAAATATTTTTGATAAATGAGAAAATATTCTGGTAAAAAAAATTTATACTCAAAAGAGTAAAGTTCTTGTAAAATAGTTACTTTCATTATCCAAACTTCATATTCCTTCCTAACTTTTATAACGGGAAAGGATACAGAACTTTGAAAACTTTGATTAGTAATAACCTTAATAGATGGTTTCAATGTTTGTAATTTATGAAAGAACTGGATTAGTTGCTCTAGTTGGTATTGGTTTTTGTTTTTAATAAAATCCATAAAATCGGTAATTTTAAACTTAATAATCGAATACGATTGATCCCAAAAATTTTTTGTGTTAGCGTCTGATGTTTTAGGAAAAGCAAGAAATTGTAAGAACTTAGAAAAAACTAAATTTGGATTAAAAAATTTTTATTTTAAAGTTTCTTACGGTTTTTATTTATCAAAATATTACTCCGGAGTAGATGTTTGACAGCTATCTGAGGATATGTACTTTAAAATCTAGATAAGTAGACAAGTGATGTATTAAACCTCATTCTCTTTTTAACTCTATCAATTTCCAAAAAGAAAGATACTTAAATACTAGATTTTTAAGTAAAATAGTAGATTATAAAACTAATGATAGAAAAAATTTTTATTGGAGAAAGTTAATGGATTGGAATATTACTCAAAATTTTTCATCGAATATTGTTTTTGGCATTTTACTATTTGCGATGATTATATATTGGATTAGTTTATCTCTTTTCAGAGGAACAAAGAATCTAATACAACTTGGAAAATTGAGTGCAATTATAGCAAATATTTTGCTATTTTTTATTCTATGTTCAAGATGGATCGTTGCTGGTTATTTTCCATTAAGTAATCTTTATGAATCATTATTATTTTTAACTTGGACATTATTAACAATATATTTATATTTAGAATTTAAAACAAAAAGTAAACTATTGGGTGCTGTTTTATTACCAATTGCACTATTAATTAATGGATTTGCTAATTTAACTTTATCTGCGGATATGCAAAAATCAAGTCCATTAGTTCCTGCTTTACAATCAAATTGGTTAATGATGCATGTAAGTATGATGATGTTAAGTTATGCAACATTAATAATTGGTTCATTATTATGTATTTTATTTCTTGTTCTTTCAAAATTACAAGATGTTGATTTACAATTAGTTGATGAATCAACTTCTTTAGTTTTTTATAATAATATTTTCGATTATTATGAAGCTAAAGTGTTTTTGGAAGAAAATAAGTCATCAGCTGAAAAAGTAGTACCCTTTGAAGAAGATATCCAAGAAATTGCTTTTTTAAAACTTTTAAAAAGTTTAGATAATTGGGGTTATAGAATTATTGGATTAGGATTTCCATTTTTAACTATCGGCATTATTGCAGGAGGGGTTTGGGCAAATGAAGCATGGGGTTCTTATTGGAGTTGGGATCCAAAAGAAACTTGGGCATTAATTACATGGCTTGTTTTTGCTACTTATTTACATTCTCGTATTACAAAAGGTTGGGAAGGAAAGAAAACAGCAATTTTAGGTGGGCTAGGATTCTTTGTTATTTGGATCTGTTATTTAGGGGTTAACTTTTTAGGAAAAGGTTTACATAGTTATGGTTGGTTATCATAAATAAAACTTACCTATCTATTTTTATTAAAAATAACCTATAATCCATACTAGGAAATTAATAAAGTTATATTAAAAATTATGTCTCATACAGTTAAAATATACGATACGTGCATAGGTTGTACTCAATGTGTTCGAGCATGCCCTACTGATGTATTAGAAATGGTTCCTTGGGATGGTTGTAAATCTGGTCAAATCGCGTCTTCACCACGGGTAGAAGATTGTGTTGGATGTAAGCGTTGTGAAACAGCATGTCCTACGGATTTTTTAAGTGTGCGCGTTTATTTAGGAGCTGAAACAACTAGAAGTTTAGGGTTAGCTTATTAATAAAAATTTGTAAGAAATTTTTGATTTCTTACAAATTTATTAATAGATAGATAGATTACAAGTTTGGAAATACTTTTTAATTACCATTTAAACACTTAAACAAGCGAAATTGAATTATTTAAATTCCAACGTTGTAAAGTGATTGTATTTGATCCATCAACATGTTGCTTTGATTTAATCGGTTGAAATCCAATTTTTTGACTTTCTGTAATAATTACATTATTTGCATAATGTTGTGAAAGTTTATTAATGAAACTTTCAACAGGATATGGTTGAATCCAAAAACTTGCATCAAGAATTAATTCATATTCTTCCCCATTCCAATTAAATGTAATATCATAATTATTTGATTGAGGAATTACTAAATTAACATTATAACGTTTTGAGTTATTTCCTTCAATTACTTTTTTTTCTCTTTTATAGACAATTTCTAATTTATTTAGTGCGTTTTCTAAATGAAGTAGATTTTTAAAACTTGTTTTCAAATTTGTAAAATGTGACATAAAAATTCCTTGGTTGTCGTTTATCTTATACTTTAATTATAATGTAGTAGTTTAAATTTTAACGTCTATATTTATTTTATTTATAATAAATAATATCAGTTGCTAATTGATTAAGTTAACTCAATGCCCTAACGGGATAGTTACCTATAACTTTTAAAGTTAAATAAATTTTTACTTAAGTGCTTGGCATCATATAAAAAAATTAAATAATTAATCATAATAATTAACAAGTAGGAAAAAAAGTATCAACATTAATAGCATAAAACTTTTTTGACTAAAAAATGTAAAAATAATTATTTTAAATAATAATTATATTAGTACTCGTTTAAATTTAAAAATAATTATGATATTATTAGATTTAGTTACAACATCAGCTTTATGTAAATGCCTCAGAGGTAAAGTCAGTAAAGAATTATATCGCTGTACGAAGGCGATAGTTTTGACGGGATCAGTTAAGAAGCCAGTGGTCTACACCTTATCACGTATTCCTACTCAAATGCATAATGGGGTCTTCTATACTATAACTGAAGACATAGGAGAAAATGTGCTAGGATATTTAAGTGGGGTTAGTTTTATTAAATATTTGTATATAGTCATCGAGCGTCCAATAAATTTAAAAGCAACATGCAGGGTTACTTATAACATAATCTGTTTGCCAGTCACGGTCTATTCTAAGGGCATCACTGCTGCTTTTGATTTATTAGGAATCTCTCAAATAGAAAAATTCTGGTTTGGAGAACCCGTTCATATTTTTGACGGCAATCGCCTTTGGATTGAGAGCAATTTCACCATGAGCGATATTTTTAGTCATATGGCCGGGAACACTTAATTAAAAAAAAAAATAGACAATTTTTTGGAACTAATTCTGAAATATCTATATGGGTGATTTTTAGGAATTTCGTTGAACATAAATCTCCTTAATTATATTTGTTTATTAATTATACGTAAAAAAAGGCCTATAACTACAAATTAAAAAACAAAAAAATGGTGTTGATTTAGATTTTAGCTTTAATAATCAATCTAAGATTTAATACTAATCATTCAAATTTTTATCTGTTAGTAAAAGGATTACTAAAAGTCGTCAAAGAAGGGAAAATTTCTAAAAATTTAACTCGTTTTATTATTAGAATACTTTGAAAAAAAGGTATCCCTATTAATCTGGTATTAGTGGATCTTGTAACATCTTAGTTTAGATAATAAATAATAAAAGACAAATCTAATTAAAATTAGATTTGTCTTTTTGTCAATTAAGCTTTAAAAAACAACTTAAAATTAAGCGTTAACAGCTGGAGCTGTGAAAGCAACTGGTAATACATCACCTGAAGCTAAATCTAATGGGAAGTTGTGCGCGTTACGTTCGTGCATTACTTCCATACCTAAATCAGCACGGTTAATGATATCAGCCCATGTGTTGATAACACGACCTTGAGAATCAACTACAGA
>Ga0209092_10003695_pt1 | contig 13081 bp, 22 predicted proteins | sample FraStrMetagenome_FD_187446 | JGI IMG/M metagenome (GOLD analysis project Ga0209092, IMG submission 187446) | Marine eukaryotic phytoplankton communities from Arctic Ocean - Fram Strait ARC3M Metagenome (SPAdes) (version 2) | ecosystem: Environmental > Aquatic > Marine > Oceanic | place: Fram...
CCTATCGTTTTGCCTTGTCTTAAATTTCTGCGAGGTCTTTTTTATGTTTAAAGGCGTGTAAGTTGTACCGTTATAGCTCCAGATACGCTCTGTTAATAGTATTTGCTTGAGTACTTCGTTCATATCCTCGTCAAGCCAACCCGTCTCCGCCATTAATGTAGTGCGACCTTGAACGCCATACCTTACAAATTGATGGAATCCGTCCGACGCCTGCCCTCTGTTAGTCTCGAAACTGCTATCTGTAATGTCTATAGTCTCCTCTTGCTTTTTAAAGAAAGTAAACGTCTGCAATGCGCCGTCTTTATTTTGAAAAAATACGTCTAAGGGGTTATATTTACATTCGTCTGTTAGGTTTAACGTAGTGGTTTGACCTTGCCAAACTATCTCTACATAAGCCTCGTCTACAGCTAGAGATAACTCAATCCAAAGGTATTGAACAATCTCGCTACTCTCGTCCGATAGCGCAGGGGTTGCCGTATAGTTAACCGCTAAAGATGGGTAGGACTTTACCATCACAGCGCTAGAGGTTGCACCCGTAGGCACGAAGATAGGAAAGACAAAGTTACCCTCTCGATTTACTTTATACTCTTGAGGATTTAAAAGCGTTTGATTAGATACCGCCGTTACATTTCTGCCCTCGTTTCCGTAAGCATACCCTAGCGTCATTATATCCGTAGTCTCGTGGTACAACGTAGCGACTGCGTCATAGGTTACGTAAGTGTATACCCATTGCTGATTGTTACCATCGATTAATTGTATACCCGTCGAGAGCGTAGGAGACGGCTCTGTAAATTCGATATAGTCTTGAATTATAGCGTTTATGTTTATACTATGCGAGCCTGTCGACGCCGTTGTATTTTGGTAGGTTATCTGGTAGCTATTGGTAGAGTCTGGAGTAGACTTGTCGCCATTCCAAACCCAAACGTTTAGCGTATATTTTGCGCAAGTTACACCCCCATACACTAAAGGAGTATCTATATAAAACGGACTTAATGCTCTTATCATTTTGTTATTGTTACGTTATCACTTTTAATATTTATTCCGTCGATGAGGTCAAGAGCGAAAGCCTCGCCTATCTCGTCGCCTAGTTTTAGTACTTCATTATCTAGGGCGTCTGTAAAGAAATGCGTCGTTTCGATTCCTGTGTGATACACACTATTTGCAATCGCATAAAGCAAACTCTTACGACTTGTAAACTTTCCCTTTGCATCTCTTGGCGCTATACCCTTTCGAATAGTCCACCCGTTGAAAGCCATAAACGGAGGCTTTTTATCTGTGTACTTAAACTTTTTATTTGTTACCTTTTTAAGTTTCCAAGCTGCGCCCGTTACTTTTTTGCCCTTTACTTTTTTATCCGCTCTTTTACCTCCGACACCTTTAACCCCTGCGTCTACATATTCCCAGTAATCCGCTAGTATAAATTCTACAGAGCTACCCTTTACTTTATAAGATAGGTTTTTAGATAGGTTACTATCGCCTTTCTTTTTTTTCTTTAGATTAGCTCTTGCCTGCTTTACTACATTACTCCCTAGAGTATCAAATATTTTAGCTATACTTCCCAAAAGCAAAAGCTAGTTTCGTCTATTGGCATCTCTACCTCTAGGCTCATATCCCACCCGTCTAATAGGTTTTTGTCTGAGTAAGTAATCTGCGTCAAGGTCGGACTATCCGACGCCGTTATATTGTTGTCTGCAAAGTCTCTGTGCATTTTAACCCAAAGCGCATTGAGGCAAGAGAGCGTACCATTGTAGTTATCTACCTCGTTATCGTTGAGGTAAAACTTATCGTTTACATTCTCGTTATTAATGTCTCTAATATCTAAGCATTGTATATTTAGGCTAAAGGTAATCGTAGCGTTTGAGCTAAAGGTTGCGTCTGTTATATCAATATTAAACAACGGGAATATATCGCCCTTATTTAAATCAATATCTGCGCCCGTTGTGATTGTTTTAACAAATACGTCTTGCTCTGCTAAACTCCTTATATATCTTAATATTCTACTATATGCGTTCATTCTATAATTGTGTTACGTTATTACCTTTCCTTAGTATTGCCTCCATATTTTGCCTGTCTAACTTATGAGCTAGGAACGTGTGAAACTCATGTACAGGAATTTCTAGCACTCTGTCAATTTTTAGTATATCATTGCCTGCCATCATATCAATAGTAACGTACCACCCCCATTTGGAGAAATAATCTACTGCCTGTTTTTCTCCTCCGCTTGACTCGTATATCTCTGGATAGCCTCCTTTAATTCTCTCGATAAACTCCAAAAAAAAACCAGAGCGCCGTTTACTATATTCATAGGGCAACTTCGCATCTCCTCGCAAAGAGCCTTGTCGTATTTGTAGGGCAGTATCTCATAGTTACCGAAAGCGTCCTCGCTTGTAACCCTACGAAATAAGATAGCTATAATTTTATGCATCTCTTTAAAGTCCATTCCTATTGTGCTGAGGTCTACATACTCCGCCGTCGTTATCTCGTCTAGGTTTGGGATAAAGCCGTACTCTACTCCATTAAGCATAAACCGCTCCTCAAATTCTACGTCTTGCTCACAGGCTGCTATAATCTGAGCCATCAAACCCTCGTAGTCTGTATAGACTAATTTCTTTACATCTTGTTTTTTCATTCCTGTAAACAAAGATATAACCCTCTCAATCATTCCCTGCTCCGTCATCTTATCCTCTCGCGCTCTAAGCTCCTCAAACTTGACGTATTGGTCTAGAGTAATATCTGCGATATTTTCGGGTACACTAATTTTGATAGTCTCTGTCATATAATAAAAACGATTTTTGCTTAGTATTGTTTCTTTACCTTATTTCTATTTTGCCACGATTAGCTAGTAAATGAGAAACTCCGTAACGCAGAGCATCGAGGCTATGGTCGTACATCGCAGAAAATACATTCGCACCCTTGTCTGTATATACGTAGTTGTTTAACTCCTTTGCCATATTAGTAGAGTCTGGGTGTACTACTAGCTCGTAGTCTTGAATGAGTGCCACACCCGCCGCGATACTCCCTGCGCCTTTCTTAGCGCCTCTAATATTAAGACCTAGCTTTTGTAACTCTGCAATAGTTCCTGCGCTTGCGCTATCTGCTATGATAAGACTACGCCCTGCTCTCTGTCTATTGATTGCGTATATCTCCGATATTGTTATCTTAGATTTGTATAGCTCCTCCTTTGCGTAGATTATCTTTCGCTTTTTATCTATAGCAATAGCCACTAAGGTTGTCGGGTCTGTGAATCCGTAATCCTGCCCATAAATAACCTGTAACCCGTCGGGGTTAAATTCGCCAAAGCGCCAGTTTGTATAAACGACTCCCTCAGCTTTTGAGAGCCAAGAGCCTAGCACAACGTGCTTGTATTTAATCGGATTGCTAACTTTCATATCCTCGAAATAGTCTAGTATCTCGTCGGGTACAAACTCTAAACAATCGAGGTAAGAGGTATGTATATAACAGACGTTATCTTTCACACCGTTAAATCCCTCTTGCACGCCTCTACTCTCGTAGTACTTCATATAGATAAAATGCTCCTTACTTGTAGGGTTTAAGATTAAGACCTTTATATTCCTATTTGGATTGGTTGCGTCGTTCCCTCTAATCGATAGCACTATCTTATCGTAGATTGCCTCGTCTTGCATCTCCTCCGCCTCGTCTAGTATTAACATAGAGAAATCTTTTAACCCCTTTAGGTTTGCTGTCTGGACTCCAGAGCCTGCCTTTAATCCTTTAAAGACTATCTTGCTCTTATTGAATTTTGAGACAATCCTATTTTGCTGCGACTCAAAAAAGCTCTCCATATTCATAAGTTCGATTTTCTCCTCTACCTCTGCAAATATAGAATCCTTGAGAGAGGCGTTTGTATACCTTGAATATAAAATTCGATGCCCGTACTTCGTGCAACTAGTTAAAGCGCTTAGAGACGTCGCAAATGATTTCTGAGAGAATCTTCCGCCTGTTATGATAAAGGTATCCACGCCGTCGGGTATATTAAACAGCGGCGCAAATTTTGGGCTTATGTTTACGCTACTCATTCTCTGGTGTTACGTCAATAGCTGAGGTAAAAGAAATCGTCGGAATATTTACGCTGCCACCGTCTGAGGTTATATCTACGCTCTGCATTGGTTTGCCGACTGTATACTCTAGGTAGAGCTTTGCGCTCTGAACGTCTCCAGACATCGCGCTTGCCTCTAACGTTTGAAAGACGGATATAAAGTTCTCTTGTGAGGTTGCCTCTGTTATTAATTGCTTGAATGGGTTTTTACGGCGGTCTATACCTTTGGCTTTTGTAGACCAGCCCTCGTTGCCTTTAGCTAATTTATTCATATCTAATAGGTACTAACTATTAGTATTAGTACTATTATATAAACGAATTATAATATATATTGTTTCTTATATAAAAAAACCCCACCAATTAAGGCAGGGCAAACTAAAACAAAATTAAACAAAACTAAAAATTAAGAGGTTACATCTACGAGTCCGTCTCTGTAGTGGTCTACAACTACGCCCGTTTTTAATGTGATTGATTTATAAGGTACTATTGAATTTTTTACGAGTAATCTATGTATATATTTTCTCATGGTTTAAATATCTAGGGTTAATGTTACTATAAATAAATACAGCTTTATTGTCGTGTAATCAAACTCTTTGGTTTGAGCCATATACTCCCAACCTAATAGGAATCTGTCGTGAGGATAATGGAAAGTTATTTGTAGAGTCCAGTTCATTATATTGGCTGTTTAGCTTGTTGAAATCCTGCGCTCCATTCGTATTGAGAATGGTCGCCTATAATTGTGATTATCTTATCTCTTTGCTCGTGAGTTAAACCTAGGTCTTTGTCAAAGAGTCTGTCTAGTGTATCTTTTAAATTCATAGTTTTGTTATTGTTTTTTGTAAATGTAAAGCTTTTTATATATACGCTCCAAATTTATTCGTTTAAAACCTCAAAAATTAATTGACAGGTCTCGTATTCCTCGATATATTCAAAGTAAAGCAGGGCATCTCTGGAGAGTATTATCTCGTCCTCTTCGGATTGTGGCTCGAATAAATACTTCTCGTAATCGTTATAAATAAACGTACATACATACTGTATAGACTCGTCTAGTAAATACTCTACCATACTGCGGTAGAATAAATCGTGCGCATCTGTATAGTTTTGTTTTGTAGCCTCCTCAAAAAATACGTGAGGGTTGTCGAATATTACGGGTATCGTCATTTAAAACAAATGTGTATATACGCAGTCGTGGACAAAGCTGTAGTCATCGTTTAAAGCCTCTAGCTGCTCATCTGTCATTGCCTCGCCGTCGTAGTCTGCCGAGACTATAAAAGCGTCGCAAAAGTCGGGATAGTCGTTTGTATCTATCCCGTCTACTTCGATGTTATCTATTAGGTCGTAATTCATGCTATTCGGTTTTTTCTGCCTCGTCTACGTCTTTGATTTCGTTTGACGATAATGCGGTTACTATTGCCTCTTGATTGTGTGCTATATCTTTAACAAGGGAGTGTAGATTTGATAGCCTTGTCTCTAACTCGGATACCCGTTTCCTCAAAACTTGCTTGTTTAGCGGTTTGCTTTGTTTCTCTAATTTTGGCATTTGCTTGCTCATAACTTTGTTGCTTTTTTAGTGTAGCGCGTTCCATTTTTATAAAGGCGCTCATTTGGTTATTAATAAAAAATTGAATTCTTTCCTCTGGTATGCCCTCGAAATACTTATCGAAATCGGGGAGGTTTTCTTTTAGCTTTTTAATCTTTAATGCTAGTTTTATATTTGCCTCTATTAATTCCTGCCTCTGTTTTATTACCTCGTCAATCGAGCCGACCTCTGCAATAATATCTTCGGCGGAGGGAGTAGGCTGTAATATACTAACTAAAATATTATAATGCTTTTTAAAATCCTCGTCAAATTTGTAATGTACATTAAATTTTTTAAGCGAGTGTATTACTGTAGCGTGATTGTGTTTCGTTGACGCTCCTATCTCAGTAAGTGACTTTTTAGTTAACTCTTTAGCAAAGTGATAATATAGGCACCTAGCCATAACATACTCCCTCGCTCGTGTATCCTTGTTTATACTTAGCCTTGTTACTCTTTGTACTGCGTCTCTAATTGTTTTTAACATAGTTGTTCCTTAAATTGTTTAAACTCCTCTAGGCTGCGGATAACTACGTATTTGAATCCTTGAGACTCTAATAGTTCCTGCCATAGTATTTGCTCTTTGCTTTGCTTTCCTTTAGCGTTTTTTAACTCAATCATATAGGCAGAGCTTTGATAATAGTAAACCATATCGGAGCGCCCTTTGATTAATCCGAGCGCTTTGTTTCTATTGCCGTCTATTTTATTAGCCGAGTTGTTTAGGTTATAGCAAAGTAAACCTCGCTCTGTGGGGTAGCTATTCCAATGCCATTGGAAAATCTGCGTTTGTATTTTAACCTCGCTCAACATCTGGCTCAAATATAAAGTAAAAATCGTCTAGGTTAACCCCTAGAAATTTCTGCATAGTTGCCATAGTTAAAAAAGTAACGTCGTAAACGTTATTAGTAGCCTCTAGGTCTTTAATAATGCGATGCGCTGTAAATGGATACTCTTCGTTTAATAAAGATAGCTTATCCTTTAAATCTGGTCTCAATGTTTGTAGTAAGTTTTTCATAGTATTAATTTTGTTTTAGTTTTAAAAAGGGGAGTTGTTACGCTCCCCTGTTGGTTTTATTTTACTATTTGGTATATCTTTTTTAAATCTCTTGTTATTCTTTCATACAGAGCGACCTCTTGTTGTAAATTAGCTCCCTTAATGTACCAAGAGTATTTTTGTATTTCTGTTCCCTCTAAGTCTCTAAATTGTTGTCTTGTAACTGCTTTCATAATGTTTTGTTTTAGTTAATTATTTTTGTTTTTGTAAATATACAGCCTTTTATTAGTTATAAACAATAGTATTAACAAATTTTAACAAAACTTTAACATTTGGCTAATTAACTAAAAACTTTAAATCTTTTTTTATTTACATACTCAAAACTCTTTTTATATCCTACCGCCTCAAGGAAATCTCTAGCGTCTAGCCTGCAAGTTTTACGATGCAATACCCACGCCGCCGTTATGTATTTGTCATGTACCGCCTGCGCAAGCTCTGAGTTTGACATATCTCTGTAGTTTTTAATTACCTCGTTTTTAATTAGCTCTAGCCTAGCAATCTCTGCCTCCTTTTTATTTATAAATTTATGTTCGCAATAAGGGCAGACTTTTGCAGAGGCTAATAGTATAGCTTTACATTTCGGGCAGTCTTTTACAGGCGCAGGTTGCTCTCTTGTAAGTTTCTTTTTTAGACTCCAGTCTCTAGGATTCTCCCAATGCCCTAGCCGTTTGATGTTATTGCCAAAGTCTAGGATATTAAACGAGTTTAGTTTGTCTGTAGTCCTTGAGCCTCGTCCGCACATTTGCAGGAATAAAGGGAGTGAGGTTGTAGCTCTATATAGTATTATAGTCTCGATGTCTGGTTGGTCAAACCCTGCGTTTAATATACCGCAGTTACAGATAATAGCTTTCGGTGTTTCGTTGTACCATTGTAGGATAGCCTCTCGCTCGTTTCTAGGGGTGTTTCCGTCGATATGTTTTGCCTCGTAACCTCTTGCATTAAATTGAGCGCAAACGACCTTAGAGCTGTTTACATTCGATGCAAATAGTAAGGTCTTTGTATTCTCTGTTAACCGTACCCAGTTATCTACGACTCCGATATATGTTTTGTTATCCTCGTAATAGCTTGCGGTATCGTAATCCGCTCCTGTGCGCTTTAGTCCTTTGGTATCTATTGGCACGCCGTAGCTATTGGCAGAGGATAGGAAACCCATTTTAATAAGTTCGGGTGTATCTATTCGTTGTACTATGGCGGTGTAAAACTCGTCAAGAGATACGGCAGCCTTTCCCTTTCGCTCTGGAGTAGCCGTCGCACCTATTACATAAGCAAGCGGATTAATATACTCTAGTAGCTTAGTAAAGATATTCAAGTGCGCCTCGTCAATTACTACTAGGCTTTTAGACGCTAGGAAATTTGTATAGGTTTCTTTGCGTCTGTCTATTGTTTCGACCATTCCAACATGGAGCTTTGCCTGTAGGTCTGGCTTTGAGCCGCTCGTAATATATACGGGAGTGAGTCCGAATTTCTCGAATGAGCTACCTGCCTGTTTAAGTAGCTCGCTCCTATGAGTTAATACTAGGACGTTACCTCCACGCTTTAAATGCTCACTAATTAAGTAAGTAAACATTATCGTTTTACCTGCGCCCGTCGGAGCGCAAAGTATAGTCCTGCGGTTTCTTTTAAATGAGTTGCGCAAGGATTCGATAATCTCGTTTTGGTATGGTCTGAGTTTAATCACTCTAGTATATGCTTATTATTAATAACCCCTTTCGATAATTGTTTTAAATTGTTTGCTGCGGTTGTCTTGCCAAGCAATGAGTCCGCCAAGTCTTGAGATTTCTTTTTTAGCCTCTGCAATTCTCTGCTCCCCGTTTGAGCTTTCTCGTATTGCTTTATAACCTTTCTCAATTCTTTTTTGTACTGCCTCAAGCTCTGCTCTAATTCCGTCGTTTCGTTTTTGAGTTTCTCGTATTGCGTTGCGAGTTCTTTCGATTTCAATAGTCGGCTGTTGTAGCTCGTCGATAGCTCTTTCTGTAGCTGTAAACTTTGCTGTAATATCTCCGCTATCATTCATTGAGTGTATAGGTTATATTACACTTACAGTAATTCGGCTCTACAGATTGCAGCTTTTGGATATACAAAGCGGCGTCCATTAACTCCTCTTTTAAGTGTTGCAGAAAATCGTCTCTGTTGTTATCCTCTAGGGTAGTATTATATTTTTTTATCCCTGCCTCCGAGCGTGCGTCAAACTCTGCTTTTAAATCCTCTAGTATTTTGTCTTTCATATATGTAAAAAATAAAGGGGAGCGCTAACTCCCCAAATTATTAAAATGGCAAATCGTCTGCCTCCTCTTGAGCTACCTCTGGAGCTGTCTCCCCTGCCTCTGCCTTAAATATCTTCCAAGACTGCAAGCTAGTATAATACTTTCCTTTATACTCGTTTGTTTGTACGTTAAAACTCACGTCTACCTCTTGCCCGACTTTATTAAATTTCAAAAACTGCTCTACTTTCTCGTCTCCGAATACCTCAAAACAATAGAGGTTGTTATAGTCCTCTGTAGTCTCTAAAATAAAAGATAGCTTTTGCCAATCTTTGCCCGATGCGGACGTTCCTTTTTGTGTATCTAACACTTTTGTAATCTTTCCTGTTACTTTCATAGTTATTTATATTTGGTTATCGATTTTCTCTATTAAGTGGCGCAGGTCTGAACGTTCAAACTCGCCTAGTTTTATCTTGTTAATTGTTAAATAGTAGTGGTCTTTCCTGCTGTCTGTTATTTCTATATCCATTAATTTGGCTTAAAGTTAATATTTATTTTTATGTATTGCAAATTTTAATCCTTATATTTTTCTAGATTCATTTTAACTAGTATCGGAGTCTCTCCGCCGTTCAATACTACAGCGCAACCGATAGCGTTCTTTTTACCTCCTGCGGCGTAAGCAAAAGCATACTGAGAGTCGTCTATTCCACACCCTACAGCCATAGCAAATATAGCTCTAGTCTTTCCAAACATATAATCTATATAAAAATCTGTGTGAAAATGCCCTGTAACTGTGGAGACCATATCCCTACGCGCTGCCGTTCTAGCTTTAGAGCTTTTATGCCCATGCACATACCTAACGCCGTCGATATAGGTATCCGTTACCCATTGCCAATTAGGCGTTTTTAAAACGTCGTTAAACTCTTTTATCCATATTTTAGGAACGCCACTATCGAAAGCCTTTCGCATTATTATAGCGTCGTGGTTACCTATACAAACCTCAGCCTCTGGAAAGGCTTTGTACCAATCTTTTACTTGCTCTATTACCATATCTAGCTCTGCGCCTCCTCCTAGTCCGTCGGGGTCTGTAGTGTGAAAGCTTGACCAATGGGCATCTATTATATCGCCAATAAAAACAACTCTATTACATTGATACTCTTTGTATGTGTCCTTGCAAAATTGTAGGTAGTCTTTACGTTCAAATGGCAAATGTATATCTCCTATTACTAGGACTCTACTTTTTTCGGCTTTCGCTCGCATCTCTAAAAGACTAGCCTCTTCCTTTGCTGTTAATCTGTAGCGGTTGGTTTGGTTTTTCATAGCTTATTTATTTGGGTTAATACTTCTTGATAATATTCTATAGTTTGATTATTAGACGGCTTTAGTATCTCGCTCTCTAGTATCAAAGTGACATGTACTTTTGCGCATTGTTTCGCCTCTTTGCTAGTCGTAGTTATAACGTAAAACGATTTCACTAATCTTGTAGCTTTCTCTTTTGGCGTCTGCATAAAACGCCATTCTTTTTTTATCATAGTTTTAATTTTTTTATAATTTCTGCAAGCACATTAACCACAATAGAGTTACCTGCTTGCTTATACGCTTGGGTATCTGAAACACTCCATTTAAAAGTATCTGGAAAGTCCATTAGCCTAAAGCACTCTCTAGGTGTTAAACGTCTTATCTTGTTATTTACACTTGCAAATTGGTCTGTATTACCACCCCCACCTGTTGAAGTATGTATAGTATTTGAATAGTTTAATTTGTTTCTTTTTACAATCTTTCCATTTGCATCTCTTGTATAACCTAAAATAAAAACATCTTCAAATATATGATTGCAAGCACTAGCAGATACTCTTGTGGTGATTGTTGGCGATACATATTTATGTATTGTTTGGTTGTAGCTATCCATAAAATCCCCTTTTTCTATTGTGTATTTATGCTTATTATAGTTTTGGTTAACTCTTTTGTTGTTAGTTTCACTTAAAAAATATTTATCATTTACATTATTCACTAAAACATCTTTAAGTTTTTTAGTTAGGTGTTGTGTTTTTGGAAACCTAAAGGTATTGTCTGCGTCGTCTCTTATACCAATAATAAAAACCCTTTCTCTATTTTGTGGAACACCATAGTGTTTTGCGTTTAGCACTTGCCAATATATATGATATGGAGTTGATTTTTCATTTGGAAACAAAACTGGGTTACCATTTACAGATTTACCCCCTAACATATCTAGCCAAACTTTAAAAGTTAGACCGCCTGCATCACTTAATAAACCCTTTACATTTTCAAATATAAAATATCTAGGTTTATTTTTTTGTATAAACTCATGCGAGTTATAAAACAAGATACCTCGTTTATCGTCTTCGCCTTTACGACTGCCTGCTAGACTAAAAGCTTGACAAGGTGGCGAGGTCATATATATATCTAAACTTTCTTTTGGTATTTCTCTATCATAAACATCTTTGGGAAAATACTTTGGTTTCCCATAATTCTCAATATATGTTTGCCTAGCGTATTTATCCCAATCACAAGCATATATAGTCTGGTAGTTAATACCTAGCTTTCTTAAAGCTTGGTCAAAAGCACCCACTCCGCTAAAATCACTACCTGTTTTTATCATTTCTCCTTGTTAAATTTTGTTATATATCTCTGTGTTGTTCGTATAGATTTGCCTAGCATATCCGCAATATCTTTTTGAGATACGTCGGGGTTTTTTGTGTAGATACTTTTAAAATTAGTGTAAGCATCTTTTTTATTATCAAAGCTAGATTTTATTTTAGTGCGCTCGGCGCTCTCTATTTTTATTTTATTAGCCATATCTATAAAATAATGCGCTAACTTCTCCGCTTTTAAAACGCTAGATTTCTCGACCTCGTCCTTATGTATATCTGTATTTTTTTGAGACTCTAGGGTATTAATTAGTAATGCAAATCGAGCGACGTAGGCTTTCATTTTTGGTAGCATAGATTTATTTGCCTCTGCTATATCCTCCGACTTTTGCATCGCGGTAATCTCTTTGTGGATTCGCTTGTATTCTATTTTAGCCTCTGGAGTAAACTCTGCGGTTACTGCCTCTACTACGTTCCCCTCGCCTAGTCTTAAATTTCTTTTAGTAGACTCGTAGAATTTAATAATAAATGTATCGTACCATTCTAGTAAATCCTGCTTAATCTCCTCGTCTACGAAATCCTCTACCTCTAACTCTGGGTAACTAAATAGCATACGGTCAATAAATCCGTTGCTTTTGTTCTCCTCAGTTTGGAATCCGTCTAATATGCTCGGCTGTATTCCGCCCATGATAGGTAAAAAAGCACGCTCTACAAAGCTACTCTTTGCTGTCTTTCTATTTAGGTTAATCTCGCCACCACTCCAAGACGAAAGCCAATGCTCCATATCTCCGCCTTCCCTGTATTTGTTCATATCCTTAAAGAAACCTGCAAGCTCGTCTTTTAAAACCCCTATACCGTTTGTATTTTCGTTGTGTAATTCTACGAGCGCCTCAAGGGTTACGTCGTTAACTAAAAATTGCGTTTTCTTTGGCTTATAAACTGGCTCTGTTAAAGCCTTGTCTTTGGCGTCCATATTGTTAAACTCGTCAAACTTTGCCTCTGCTACTATATAGCGCTTTATCTCTGTGCTATTTGCTTTATCTAAAGGGAATGTAATACCCTTAATCGATGGCGTCTTTCCTACCCCTGCCTTTCCAACTAGAGAAAGCCAAATGCTAGGCGTTTCATTCCAACCGTTTTTTATTTTTATCTGTTGTGAATTACCTACTATTATAGAGGTTAAAAATAACAAGCTGCAACCCATATAGTCAATAGATTGCTTTAGCGTTCTATGCCTTTCTAGTATGTAGTGCTGTAATTCTAAAGGGAATATTTCTAGAGGAAACTCTGTATTTACGCATACCTCTTTATCCTCTAGGGTAACGTCTAAAGGCGAATCTATTTCTTTACGCTCGCCAAATCCTTGCTTGTATAAATCTACAGCCGCAGCGCTCCCGTCGTCGTTGTGGATATAATGAGCGTAAACCATAAACGGGTTATATCCTTTCTCTGCCTCGAAAGACGTTCCAGAGGTAAAGAGATACATCAATCCGTTATCCTTATAGATATATCCGCTATGTGCGGAATCTGCGCCTTTGCGTCTTATTATATATTTGTCTTTTAGATTTCTTACTACGTCAAAGT
>Ga0209092_10003698_pt1 | contig 13076 bp, 8 predicted proteins | sample FraStrMetagenome_FD_187446 | JGI IMG/M metagenome (GOLD analysis project Ga0209092, IMG submission 187446) | Marine eukaryotic phytoplankton communities from Arctic Ocean - Fram Strait ARC3M Metagenome (SPAdes) (version 2) | ecosystem: Environmental > Aquatic > Marine > Oceanic | place: Fram...
GCTTTAACGTGGATTCTGACAAATGGAGAAAGACTTAGTGGACAGGATGTGGAAGACGATGATGATGACGATGATGACGAGGACGATAGCGAAGATAATCATGATGCTGATGATGACGACAATGATGTGGAAGGTCATTATGATATGATTCTTGAGGATTTAGATGGAAAGGATAATGATATTGAAGAAACCAATCCTGATAATGTAGAAGATGACGAGGAAGTAGAGGTAAAATTAGAGAAAGAATCTGAAGACAAAAACGATTCTTTATCTGACACTTTATCATCTTCTGTATGGGCGGAATCTATATGCCCTGTAAGATTTGTCTCGGGTCGTAGCTCCATTGATTCTAAAACATTGTCTATTGCAGGTTTATCTTCAGGAGGGTTTTCCAGTGTAGGCACAAAAGGAATACTCTTAACATCGGGTAAATGGTATTACGAAGCTGAATTATTGACTGCTGGATGTCTTCAGATAGGATGGGCAGATGGGAGTTTTGCTGGACATTGTCACGCTGAAAAAGGTGATGGGTGTGGTGATGGTCCTTCAAGTTGGGCTTTTGACGGATGGAGAAGATATAGATGGCATGGAATAGCAACAGAATGGGGAAGCAGGTGGCAGGTGGGTGATATAATTGGATGTTCAGTAGATTTGGATAATAGAATAGTAAGTTTTACTCTCAATGGTCAGGGTGAAGAAATTGGAATGGGAAAAGCGTTTGAAGGAGAAAGCTTTCGTCCATGCGGTGGGGTTTATGCATGTGCTAGTTTTAATTGGAAAGAGAAGTTGAAGATTTCACTCAAAAACTTTAAATATGGCCCACCTGAAGGATTTAAAGGAATTGGTGAAGCTATTGTAAGATCCGTAAATGAACGAAATATTTTAGTAAACGAAGAAGAAATTATCCAAGAAAAAGAAGATGATTCGTTGTCTCCTCGTTTTCTTTGTGATTTTTCGGATGGCGAGCATGGCCATGAATTGTTTGCATGGCAGCATCGATATTATGGAAATGATGCTAGTGTTCACCTTGGTTCAGGAAAAGGAAACGTCCGAAAGTTGTCTAAAACCAATTCAAGTGAAGTAACTCCTGGAATTCAGGCTAGATTGAGACACGCTTGGAGTAAAACTGGTAAATTGGACCTTAAGAGTGAAGAGAATATCACTAATGATGAAAGCGAGATTCTTTCTCACATGAACAAAGGATACGTGCATGCCGAATCTAAAGTTTTTTCAGACATAAGAAAGGAATCGCTTTCCCTTTCCATCCTTTACGCCAAAAAACTCATATTAGAGATTGTTTTGACACTGTCAAGAGATTTTTCTTTAGATCTATTCTTGTCCGAAAAAGATTCAATCAGCGAATGCGCAAGAAGGTTTTGGCAGGTACTTGATTGTTGTTGCAGCCTTCGTTCAGCGGGATGGGTAGGCGAGGCAAGTGCCATGGCAATTGCTGCTGAAGCTTTAGGCTTAGGAATTGCAACACATGATACCCCATCTTCAGGTTCAAGAGGAAATAGCAGCAACAATAGCTCAATTGGATTGACACAATCCTTAACTTCCGTAATGTTTAATGACGCCCATAATCGCGATGTGTCTAATACTTTTGCTGCTTGTGCTGAAGCTGCCATGGGTGGTGAGGGAGGAGGTTCTCTCATATTTTTAAGAGAAGGTTTACAGACTGCCACATCTAAAAGCAGAGCGTTGCAGGATGTTTTGGTAGCAGCTATTAGAAGAGCAGTGAGATTACTTGCCGTTGTGGAATATAACAAAGAAGATTCTGTAAACTCCGATGTAAGTTTTAATTTAATATCTTTAATTTGAGCCCATGAAATTTCCAAATCACACCTTATATTCTTTATATTTACAGGTTGATGAAAGTGAAATGAGTGGATCAAGTTTGATAGAGATTGGTTTCGCTCCAGATGCACGTCTTGCTTCGTTTTGGACGGGACTTCTTCTTTCCCCTCCTGTTCTCTCTCAAGTGGATGATCATGACGGCTTGGTATCGAAGCTGTTTGAGGCGTGGAGCATTGGACTCCTTTCAGCATCTGCACCATGGAGAATGGTTTGTGCTTTTACTGCCTCCGGTATCCTAAATCTATGCCCTACTGCGATTGATAGATGCACTTCAAGACTTCCTACTTTATTCAGTTACTATTCTCGATTAGAGAGTACTGTGGCCAGACGAGTGTGGGCTGAAAGAGCGGCATTTCCTGTTTGCTCCCGTTATGTTCAAGCTTTTGTTGAGCTTTTATCTACTGTAAGAGTGACTCCATGGTTTGTTAGATATAAACGGGCTTTAGCTGTTGATGCTGCCACGCCGCTCCCACTAAAATGCAAGAAGTCCGAGAACTGGGAATGGGAAGAGAGCTGGATTAGTGCAGACAAAGGATTTGAAGTATTTACTGGTACAGTTGAATATATGGCTGTAGAATGGAAAGCTCCCACACCATCTCCAGCTCAAATGAAAATGGACACTGGAGAAGGGCCACCGATGCTTCGCATTGGTTGCCACGTTCTTAGAGGAAGTGATTGGCAATATGGGCAAGATGATGGTAAAGACTCTTACGATAATGAAAAGAAAATTCGAGACAAATTGAAAGAAAAAGAGAGAAATGAAATAGGAGCAGCCCCTGAAGATGACGAAACATCATATAAAATAGCAGATCAGTCCATTTCTTCAGAAACTACCAACACGAAAAAAACTATAGAACCAAAGAAAATGAAGAAAATCCCTACTCCAAAACTACCGGTTGGCACTGTAGTTGGTATTGAACCATGGGGAGGAATACCAGCCGCTGCCCGTAGAATAAAATGGAGTCTGACTGGTAAAGAAGGAGTGTATCGTTTTGGAGGGGACGGTGGACGTTTTGATATCATTCATGTTGAGGTAAATGAAAAGCTCACAAAAGTAAAGAAACGCTATCCAGTACCAGAAAGTGCCGAACAATGTGCGGTAAGACATGGATTTGGACAAGCCAAAAAATACAACATTATACTGCGTTTGCGTAGTGAAGGTGAATGGAGTCAACATAATCAAGAGATGACCAAAGAAGGTATTTTGGAATATCCGGACTTTGGGGCTGGTGTAAAGGTTGATTGTACCTTTTATTCTGATGGAGCTTTAACTTTGGTAGAGAAGAAATTACTTTTTGGAAGTAAAGAATGTGGTTGGGAACCAAGATTTGGACAGCCATCGTACATTGAAGGAACTTCAATCACGTTGACTCCTAGTTCATCAACATTAATTCTTCCTGAGTTTTCTGAAATTGAGAACGGTCAACATGATTCAGAGACAAACAATTCACGCTATCAGGAGTTACTAGGCAGTTCTAGTTATTTGATCAACAATTTGAGGAATATCATTGATGGTGGAAGAGTAAGAGTGACTACGGAAATGCGATTATGCTGTAGCAAGCCAAGCATTCCCTCAAATTCTATTACCCCAAATTCGTCATTACCACCACCAATTTGTTTCGACAATGATTTTCATGCAAGCTCTATGTCACTCTCACGTGATAGAAAGACAGTCAGTTGTATTACTCCCGAAGGTAGGGGAACAGCCTTTGCTTCAGTCGGTTTTACAAAAGGTGTACATTATTGGGAGGTGAAGCTCGAACATGCCGACATTGGAAGCGTTTTTATTGGAGTGGCTGAGAAACCGACACCGCGTTCTTCATCTAACAGATCATTTTCTGACAACCCAAGATTAAATCGCTGGTTAGGATGGGGGTTCGTTAATTTTAGAGCAACATATACAGCTGGAGCTGAACGCGTTTTTGGCGCCCACTGCCACAATACAGATACGGTCGGAGTGCTTCTAGACTGCGATGCTGGAAGAATTTCATTTTTCTTCGATGGTGTCAAGTATGGAGAACACATTATGAATGACTTAGGATGTGCTTTTGAGAATGTATCCCCATTTGGATTCAATGCTGATGGTTGTGGGAGTGGAGGAAGGGGTCAAGGTGCTCCAAGTGGTATTGAAGGGGGACGCGGTGGAAGATATCCATCAAATGGAGCTGTGCGACCTAGGGCACTATGGCCTGTGATAGGGTTGAAAAATTTAGGTGATAAAGTTACATTTGGAGGAAAGTGGTTGACAGGGTTGAGCGTGGACGGTGTTAGTATGCTACAGAATGTTTTGAAAGTCGATGAGGTTCTACAGTGTTACGATCAACCACATTCTTCTTTGTGTGCTACAGTGCCAAAAATGCCAAAGTGGTTCATTGAAGAATCTCATAAAGAATACAAGCGTTGGCTCTCATCACGCTATCTTCGTTCTTCAACTCGTGGGTCTGGTCCTCATCCCCTTACAAGTAATGGTCTAACTGTAGATCTTGATACTTCACCTTTCGCATGTGCGTCCGCGTGTGCATCTTTAGGACTTCCTTACGTGCTACTTTCTGGTGATGTAGTTTCAGTAAAACGTAGCGCAGGCCGAATGCTAGAATTGCCGGAAGAAGCTAAAGTATTAGGGGCATGCCAAGGTAAGCTTTTTTATGAAATCGTTTCACAGAAGAGCGAAGGAGGAAGTTTAACAGAGGGCGGTGGACGCGCATGGTATTGGGATGAAAGCGAAGTTGTCGACAATGCACTGCAAATAGTTGGTACAAGCTTGGCGCATGGAATAAAGCTACCAATGATTGAGAGATTCAAATGCACATATACAGGTGGTCTACGGGTAGTTTATAATAATGGAGCTGTTATACGGTCTGACCTGGAAATCATGGATGGGTCGGCCAACATTGGGACTATACCAGCTGGAACGGTGATTCCTCAAAAAGACGTTTTGGAAAGGCGGATGAATTCTTTAGGTGTAATAAGGTATAGAATTAAATACGAACCTTTAGGAGGTGGATGGATAAGTAGTCGGATAAGGGGAGGGAGAGAAGAAGCTATTATTGAACCAATTCATACAAGTGCGGAGATTTCAGAAGGCAAGACTAAAAACGAAACTCTACAAGAAGAAGTACTTTATCATTGTCCAAATGAAGCAGCTAGTTACTGGATGAGTGAGTATATGAAACAGCATAAAGATGGAATTTCTAACTTGAGCAAAGAATGGGACATTTCAGATGAAGAAGAATTCGAAGAGCTTCTATCAAAGGCTAGCTATCCTGGACTTTCTCAAATTGAATTCGATTCAATCTTGACTGAAGTAACCAGTGCCATCTCTGACTTTTCGCCACGAAGCGACCCAGTTGATTGCAAATTTAATGATGTTGTGAATTCAGTATCCTTCGCTACAAAATATAGTAATGTAGGAAATGACAAAAATTTGCACGTGGTGCAAGGTTTACCAGATGCAAACCGTGCAGCCGCTGAAGTTCTCTCTTGTCTCGATATCTCTAAATTACCATCTTTAAAGATCTTGCTTGCACGAATATCTATGATCAAAGCATTAAACAGAAGAGCAAAATTTGCTCTTCCGTGGATGTCTTTGCGTCCAGCTCAAGAAGGCAGTGCAATTTTAGGAGGAATCCTAGGATATAGTGCATCTTTTGAACGAGCTGGTCGAGGATGTGATTTAGCAGAAAAGGAGAAGGTGCGTTTGACTTTTTTTGTATTTTTCCTTCTTATAAATTTCGACTCCCTAAACTTATTTTCTATTTTTTCAGTGGTTCCAAGCCAAGTCTATTCCAACAAGGATTCGTCAATGTCGATCTCTGATTTTCAGCAGTGTGAAAGACACCTTGCTTGATTCTATTATGGATACAACGACCATACCTACTCCAACCTCGCATGATGAATATGAGCTTCCACGAGAAGTCCGTACTGTCAGAGTAAATAGACTTAAGGCAAGACGTGCGATGGCATCTAATGATGAATCCCTCAAGAAAAAACATTGTGTTTTTGCGCAGCTACAACATGAAATGCGCGGATGGAGCGGAGTAGCATTACGTCGTGGCCATGTTGCGAAAGGACACGGAGGACAGAAACGAGCGTTCAAAGTCAAACTTGTTGGCGAAGGTGTAAATGATTATTCTGGTCCTTACAGGGAGGTTTTTACTGATGCGATCACTGAAATAATATCCATTTCTAATAATGGTAATAGTGCTTTAGGAGTTTTAGTACCAACTCCAAATAATTCTGCACAAATTGGCGAAGATAGAGACTTGTTATTGTTCGGGAATGGTAGCAACCAGACTAGTTTCTTCGAACATGAAGCAACAAATTTCTCTGAAGAAGAAAACACAATTTTGAAAATATTTTCCAGTGTCATCGGACCTAGTGATGAAAGTCAACGTGAAGTTGAAGACGCCCTTCTTTTCTTGGGTAGATTAACAGGAACTGCTTGTCGCCACAATATTCCAGTCGATTTACCTCTCCCACCACTTAATGTTTGGAAAAGAATAGCTGAAGAATCAGTAGACCCTCAACAGGCTTTGGCAGAGATAGATATTTTGGCAAGTCGACAATTTACCGGAAATAAAGCATATCCATTACTCATAGCACAACAACGTATGTTAAATTCATTCGCTGAGGGTATTTCAAGTGTTATTCCAACAGAGATATTTTCATTGTTCACGGGAAGCCAAGTGAGAAATAAAATATGCGGGAATCCTGAGATTGACGTAAATCTTCTGCAACGAGTTGTTGAGTATGAGGGTTACAGTAAGGACAGTCCTGTGATCACTTTCTTCTGGGAGGTTCTACGAGAGATGAGCGATCATGATCGAAAACTTTTCTTACAATTTGTTTGGGCTAGAAGCCGTTTGCCATTGAAGGAAAGTGACTTTGATGCCCCTTTTAAAATTCAGAAGGATTTGAAGTCAAGCAAGAACGAAATCGAGGCTTTGCCAGGGGCCAGCACCTGCTTTTTTTCACTTACTTTGCCAGAATATGCTAGCAAAGAAATTTTGAAACAAAAACTCATGTTTGCAATAGAAAACGTTACTACGATGGAGAGCGATTATGTCACTAATGATGCGGAGGTCAGTGAAGGTTGGAGAGGCCTTTAATTACCTGTTGTTTTAGTAGGAAGAAAAGCTTCCAGGTACAAGACTTTTGAAAAAAAATAGGATGAACATAAATAATTTTAGAATTATAAACATTTTATATTACAACCTGTTTTAAATAATGAAAAGAGTTTGAAGAGAACACAATGCTTCGCCGGAGGTACGATGCTTCTTTCTTCCTCTTCTTTTGTTGCTCTCAACAAGACTTCTACTACGAAAATTTTTAGAGTAGTAGTCAAAATCTTTGAAATCTTCTCTGTCATTTACATCACTCGTGAATTCATCAGCATTGCACGTATGTTTATATCTTTTTTTTAGCTTTTTCTGGTCACATTTTTCCTTTTTCTCACTTGAAGAAAATTTCTTCTGCTTAGAATTCCTCATCTCGGTTTTGATTGGACTTAAAGCTGCGGGTTCAGGCAAAGCCTCTACATGGGGAAAGACATCGTCTAATTTCTTTTTTTTTGATGAATTCAAGTATTTTTTTGGATCCAATTTAAGGTCACGAACAGCCGGATGTGTCCATGTTGTCCCATATTCATTGTGGCAATAATAATATTGGTTTGGTTTGCTTCTGGAAAATTTGATAAACCAACCAGAAGGCAGATGATCATGGGAGTGTTTTTTAGACATATGCTTTCCTTTCAAAACATTGCTTCTTTCTCCAAGAGAAAATTTTTGCTTCGTTTTTTGCTTTGCCGTCTGCCTGGCACTTTGCCATTTCTTCATCTTCCTTTTAAGATCCTCTTCCGAATATAATACTGTTGTTAGTTCACTTTCGTCCACTGATTCAGATCGTTTACCACCAATTATTTTACCCTCCATAGTTGATCTAGTTTCAAAGTCCAAGAAATACCCGGCTTGAGGCCGTGATTTGCTAGATAGCATAGCATCAATAACTTCTTGATCATCAACAGGTTCAAAATTTGCTTCTCCACTTTTCTTTTCTTTTTGTATTGTATGTTCATCCTATAGATACAGAAAGAAGGAATTTTAGTCGATAAACTATATAGTTCTATACAAAAGCAACAATAAGCAATGGATTTTATTTCTCACCGGTGGTGATGGCAAATTCGATTTCTTTACAATTTTGTCAGCCCAAGAATAGTTATTGCTTTCTTTCACAGCTCTTAAATTACTAGCTCGAGGTGTAATAGAATTGCTACCATATGATTGATTAAGATTTGTTTCTCTAGATAGCCCGAGAGGTTGTATCTGATGTAAAACTCTTTTCCTTTTTTTCCCAGTTTTGTTTAAAATGTTTCTACTCATATTTTCGTTTGCAAAAGAGGTGTTATCTTTATCTCCCATTATCTCTTTTACTTTCTCCATATTCTTTTCGTAAACATCGCTATTGGGTTTTCCCTTTACTTTTGACTTTTTTCTGCATCTGAAGTTCATTGATTCACAATAATTTGATGTTGAGGGTATATTTTCTTTTCTCTTAAACACTTTTTCAGAGCTCCCACACACATTGGATCGCTTTCCATGATAACTGGTGGGCATTATCTTGTTTCGTTCTGGTTTCATTTTCAAGTTGGTGTCAAATCTACTATCTTTCTGATTTGTCCACGTTCAAAAAAATCAAATTTGTCTTAAAGTCAAGGAAACCTTAATGAAAAGGTGAGTTCGTAGCAACTGCGTTCAAAGTAATTCCAACAGTTTCAGGACTTTTAAAGTTGACTTTCTTGATTCCATGACCCCCTCCGAGAGAAGATTTAATTACAACAAAATTCAAATAAGCCATAATTTGAGATTTCCAAATTTAAGTTCTATTCATCATTTTTATTAATCTATATAGTAGTACAGCTGTGCAAGTCTGCAGTATATCGTTCAAAAATTTAAATTTCATCCCTCGTTATCGTAGAAGCAATAAATCGTCGACTTCTTTCAATAGAATCATGCAAACGAAAAAAAAGCAACATTCCACGAAGTTCAAAACTTTGCGTTAACCGTTTTGTTGGCTTTCAAGTAAAAACAGAGGCGGGTGGGCAGTTTTCATTCAATAAAAAATATGATAATCGCATGGGTTGGATTTTTGTATTTGAAGTATATATATTACATTTCTTAAACCTTGCGTTATGAAAATCTGAAAAATTTAATTCGTTGCAAGATAAATATAAAACTTCATAAAACGAAAGATATGCCTCAGCCTAATGGCACCGAATTGAAAAGAACGCTCGGTTCCTCTTACTTATCCTGAGTGGTTTCAAATCTTTTTACCTCACAGAAATGATAAAAAGTGTATATGTATCACATTTTATCTGACACAAAATTGCATTTTTTACATGAGCGGTAATATCATCAAGCTCTGCGAAAATACCGGAAAACATATTTTGTCTAGGGGGCTCCATCTTCAATTGCTTTACTTGGAATGTCTCCCCACCATCCGCATTCGGCCTCTTCACATTTACCATATGAGCCACTCAGGATCGTGATAACAACCAACTCCGCAATTTCAAGTACTACAGTGTCTAGATCATTTGGGAGACATATACATCTGCAATCAACGCCATCCCCAAAATTCATGAACAATCCTTCGTAGAAAATAGTCTCGCATTGTTGCGCTACGGCTGATGGTAGTAATGTGGGGAGAAGGAGAAGGATAAAAGACTTGAAAGATTTCATCTTTTCGCCAGATTTAATCAAATAAAGCGTGTCGACAACCAAGAATATGAGTAATATATAATGTTTATCAAAAAAGAAAAAAACGGTAGAATAGGAATTTGTTAGAAAGTGGAGGTTACAATGAAGGAGGGCACTACACCCACTGTTTCTTTATCACAAAGCTCACCGAATTGATTGCTCTAGTCACCTCTATTGTCGCAAATTTGAATTGTAATAAAAATGTGTCAAAGATTTTACGCTTTGTCTTAACACTTTCATGTATGTTGAATATGGAATCTCTTCGTACAATAGACACGACTATATCATATGAAAATGTACGACCTTCATTTATTTTTTATTTAACTGCTATACGTGTTGAGTAGGGAAGTAAGAATTCCATGTTGTCGTCAAACGAGTAAGAAATGCGTGAACTATATTGATTCCAGATTAACCTATCTCCCTTGCTGTAGAACCAATAGTCTTGGTTTAATAACTTTTTGGATGAATTAAATTTTCATTTTCATTTTCATTCTCATTCTATTTATGTGCTTATAAAAATCTTTTTTGTGTTAAAGTTCGTGTTTCCAATGCAATACCTGTGAAAAATTATTTCCCTATTTATAACAACAGTATATACGTGTGAAATATCTATTTGTTGTCTAAACAAAATTGAAACACGATACAATAAATCCTGGGAGAAATTCGTAATAGTATTAATGTAGCCAAAATGTAAATTAATTAAGTTTTGATACCGTTTTTCATTCATAATGAGCTTTTTTTAAAAGTAAAAATTGATAAGTAAATCCAAATTAAACTCAAAACTAGCGCTTTATCATGTTTCTTATAATACCGTTCAAAAGGTAAACGTATTCATTGAAGTTAAGCCATGTAACATAAAGAACTAAAATAAAAATTATAAGCTATTCCTAGAACAACAACTTCCGTTAAGACGTTATAGGAAACGTTAAATCTGTAGGACGGTTAAATATTTTCCGGACGTAAAAAATACTCCCCTCGATGGATTTGGATTGATCCACATTCATCGTAATTCGTGAGGACCTTATTCCCCAACTTCAATTAAAGATATACGAATAGATTTTCCCACAAATAAATCTTCATTCTTCACATGACACACAAAGGTTTGCTTCATTTGATTTTTCACCATTTCGCTTGACACATCCTGTTTCGGACCATTTGAATGTTAGAAAAAAAAACAACGCAATTAAAGGTCAACTCACGATGCTGCTGTACGTATTGAATGATATGAAATATCATTTTCTACGTTCAGTAATCATTTATGAGCTGCTTTGATCAGTTTGATTTCGCTTTTAATGCACCTTTTGATTCATCCTTTTCATTCTCCGTTGGATATATGTCATAAAGCATTGTTCGAACTTTTCTCGCCTAGTCACTAATTGTATGAAAAGTTTTGGTAAGAATATCACTGGGGTTCAAAGAGGTTGATATGAAGCTTGTAATCCATTCAGATCTAGCAGTGCCCTCCCTACAATAATGGTAGGCCACATCTGACTGTTTCTTCTTCAGTGTTGAATCAGGCATCACAATAGGGCCGCTTCTATGAAGTATTTGTCCAATAAATGAAAATTTTAAAGCTTGCACTTATAATTTGTTTATTTATATTTGTACATGTTGCATTCTGAAAATAATCAGGAATGCATCCATATTTTTTATAGATAAAAATATTCATGTGCAGATCTTTCAAGTGTGTTGTTTGTAGATCGACTCCCACCACAAACATTTTTTCACGTTATAGCAAAGTCATTTATTTTTAATTCAGTAACAAAATTATCATAAATATGTAGAAATATACCAGTCTAATCCCTGTTTGACACGCAGATTTTTATTAATCTCTGCCTCAATCATATCTAGGAACTAAGAAAAATCGAGATTCTTCTCCTTCAGTTTGCTGACTTCGCCATGAGCTGCTGAATGGATGTAATGTTGGCTTCTCCTATGGATAAACTGAAGCACTCTTGCATAGAAAAACCAATATTCATCCTCCATCTGCCTCTCTATAGCATCTCTCATTTCGCCTTGCATGTTTCGCTAGTTCATCTAACTTCAGTGCAAAAATACTCTCCGGTCCAGCAATGATCTTTGCAAGTCTCTGGAAATTCCTAATGTGATGGAGATAGGAATTGAAATTTTGTGGGATGTGATAGCAAAATTTGATTATTGCTTTCATATCCGTATCACTAATTTTGCCAAGTTTCATTTGATCCTCAAGTCTCAAGGACAGGTCTTGGCTCATTTGTTCCTCATTTGAAAGGTCATGTATGAAAAATGGGGAAATTCCATTGATATCATTCACTGAAGGATGGCTTGGAATTGTCCCATTCTTTATTTGTGTGCACATTGCAATTGAATGTTCACATATATGCTCAGTTTGTCGGAAAATATGTTGAAGTTGGGCCTGTGCTTTAATCCCGATTTTGTTGTTGAGCAAAGTCTTTATTGCTTCGGTTGGTTGTCTGTCCTCCAAAGTCTCATCATCATCCCCATCCTTCGTTGTGAGTCGAATGAAGGTATTCCTGTGTACCTCAGAAAGGTTCTGAAACGATTCATCAGTCTTCTTCTTGTCGCTGTCAACCTTCTCGGATATTTGAAGCTCGTGATGCTTCGCCATCACTGTTGAAAAATTCGTGAGGGCAGTTGCTGCATTCTGGAATCCTGAAGCGTCTGGAATGTTGTCGGTTGGAGGTAGATAAGATCGGAGCTGAATCTGAGATTTTTGTAATCCCAGGTAGGTTTCGTAGATCAAATCTGACCACTTGATGGTTGAGGGTCTACTACAAGGTGCCATCCTAGTGGATTTGATTGTGCTATCGCTATGAATTATTCCCCAGAGGAAGCAAAGAACTCTATAGTACCTTTTCTCAAAGAAGCGTTCGTCTGTATCAAAAGGTCTAGTTTATTTAGCTTCTTCTGATTCCGTCGAGGTGTGAATCAAGGAGGATTGGCGGAATTAGGGCATGGGCATCAGGCGGAGCATCTACCATTGTTTGAACTGGTTTTAGGTCCTGGATATCTTGAATTGAATCACATACCATCAATTCTTCAAAAGAAGGTATCTTTGAATCTTTGGAAAACTTGAACAGTTCCTTAGCTTCGATCCTAATCGCACAAGCTCTTTGACCAAAACCAACAAGAGCATAGCATTCATTTGACCCATCCAAAAGGGAAAGTTTTCTGAGGGTGTGGTAGAAAGTAGCTTGTAGTTCCTTCCCAACTAGGCTTTTGGAAAGACATACTAGTGTGGGATGATCTGTGATATGGGAGACGCATTTCCATAATGAATCCTTGGAGTTGATGATTAGCTGGATCCTATCAGCTTGATCGTCATACTCGAGCCTATCATGTGCCTTATGCACGGATTAGGATTAGAGTAAACTAAACACAAAAGTGAAAGGATGATAATTATGAGCTTATTTTATTTTGAAACTAAACTAAACTAAACTATTTCATAATTTAACATACAGGACATAG
>Ga0209092_10003702_pt1 | contig 13067 bp, 9 predicted proteins | sample FraStrMetagenome_FD_187446 | JGI IMG/M metagenome (GOLD analysis project Ga0209092, IMG submission 187446) | Marine eukaryotic phytoplankton communities from Arctic Ocean - Fram Strait ARC3M Metagenome (SPAdes) (version 2) | ecosystem: Environmental > Aquatic > Marine > Oceanic | place: Fram...
ATAAAAACTTCACGTTTGTACTCTTACCTATGATGATAAATAATGAGAAAAATTATTGTATGCAAGAAAATGGAAAAAAGGTTAACCTTCGAAACTGAAAAGAAAGTTTGAAAGAAAAAAGATTAAGTGCATTGTTTTTGTACCTGTAATAAATAATGTGAACTAAAGGATTCACAATAAGTTTGGAAAATGGTAAATGAAAAAAAGGTTAACCTTCGAAAGTGAAAAGAAAAAAGATGAAGTTAATTGTTTTCATACCTGTAATAAATAATGTGGAATAAAGGTTTCACAATAAGTTTGGAAAATGGAAAAAAGGTTAACCTTCAAAACTGAAAAGAGTATCTTCAATAACGTGTTCCATGAGCTTTCTTTTTTTTGGAACTTGGTACTGATGAAGATACTAATTTGTGCTTTTGAATATTGTCAATTTGTGGTTTAGACACTAAACCTTTGAATTTAGCAGCCTGTGATTGAAAGAAATTTGGATCTTCTTCTATGTACACAATATTGTTACCTAGAATGAAATCCATTCTTTCTCGTTGCATTACTGAGTCCATAGGTAGACGAGGACCTCTGGACAAAGACAAAACATGAGGGGACCACAGGTACTTTGCGAACCTATAGTGAGTAGTGGGTTCCAGTTTCAAAACTGGAATACCCAAACGCCAAAGCCCTGATGAATAGTACAAGACTATCCATGTTTGGACGAAACCATTGATCATAATCATCTATGGGAAACTCGAATCTAGTTTTGATGAAGTTAACATCAATACTATTCTTGTAAGAAAATGTCAATATTCTCTTGCAAGAGTATTGCTTTCTGATTCCACTCTTCGCGGAGATTACGTGGCATTTGGTAAGCCAGTGACATGACCACTGCTTTGCGCAAATACACAATCTGCAGGGTTCACTAGGATCAAGCATAACGTTCCTCCAAACGTAGAGCCTATGCATCTTCTTCTTCTTCTTCTGTGGTGGTATTGACGGTTCTACATCAAAACCACCAGCAGAACTTTGGGAATTAAACCCCCTCAATGCAATGATGCCAAGTTGGTAATTCTTGAATTCGCCAGGGGTCATGCAAGAATCTGGATGCTCCTCCAGGTGCTGCACATATAACCCACACAGTGCCTGTGATGGCCTCAAAGGCACTTGTTCTTGTGGTACTACTGGTCAAGGTGGTCTAGGTACCACTTGACGATCAGCTGATGTGGCAGGTGGGTCAGGTACTCAACTATGCCGACTTTGCCTTTTGGAGCTACTGGTTGATGTTGAATAATCAAAATCAGCCAAGCGCTTCCTGTCCCTTGCAGATCAATGATTGCTGTTCCAGTTGTTGTTATTCCTTCTCATTCTTGTTAAGGGTGATTGATAATATAGTGACAACTTGTCTTGGTTCACAACCACAACAAGAATTTCACAATACGTATTAGTTCATTCAATTTGATGAACTATTATTTGTCAGATTGAATGAATGAAATTTTCAATTTGTATCGTACAAAATATACCATACGAAAATGAGTATGTAGAATAAAATCTTTGAAGTTGTTCTTGAAAAGAACAGTTTCAAATTAAAAATAAATCAAACAAAAAATTTCAAAACCTCCCCCCCACACTCAAACAAAATCAAGAGAAAAAAGATGTTTGTTAAACCAGTACAACAAAATCCTTACGTCATCGGTTTGACGATTAAAAGGTTCTGATAAGAATTGCAGAATAAATTATAAGTGCAGTTTTTTTGTCCTCAGCTAAATTAGTGAAACCATTTTTCTAAAAGGGCAAAGTAGCTTAATTTTTCAAGGGCCTAAAAAGTGGAGAGTAAGTTTTTTCAGCACTAAGAAGAATATATCTACCGTTTTTTCTACGAACCAACATACTGAAATAGATGTAGAAAACTTTAAATTTAGAAAACGGAGAATAAATAATAATTCAATCTTGATGTGGATCGATCCCATGACCGCCATACTGACCAAATCTTTTCCATGCACCAAATTCAAAAGCAGCAGATAGATGAATCCCACGTACGTAAAGAAATCTAGCCAGTTACGGCGTAGAGTACAAACAAACAAACAAACGTATCTGGAATCAATGTGAAGAGTAGCTGCTAATGCATATCTATGTAGATATTTTTGCACAGCAAAGCGATCTCGGAATCAAATATCGTCACTTTTTTCCCGCCAGCGGGCGGGAGAATAAGACAAAATAAGACAACTCCTTAATAATAATGTCGTCTCAGACATGGTATCAACCATTAAAATATCCGTTTCAAGAATCGCACCACGAGAGTAATGAATCCACCACCGCTGGTCCCATTGAAAAAGAAGTAGAAAATGTTAGCGTCCTGCAGCGCACTATACGTGAAACGCTCATCCCCACCATTTTATTTCCAGAGGAAAGAAGTAATGATCCACTGTTGCCAAACTTAAACCCACCAGTTTTCAAACACCCAAGTTTTTCTAAAGCTAGAGCATCAATTTCCCGTATCAAATTCAACACTCATATATTCAATCCTTTATCTTTGGAGTGTAAGCAAAGCATCAATCATGATTCACAGCAAAATGTTGGACATTCGCAAAGATTCCAAAATCTATACGTACATGACGGAAAAAAGGTATCTCACGAACAGAGTACGATACATCAAAACATAGATGGCACTTTAATAGCTTCATCAAGACCTTCAACGCAACTTCCAATTCATAGGACGTGGGGCGACGTTGATAGAATTGGTGCTCTTCCCATCGAAGAATTACCTCCAACAGGAAAACGAAAGAAGAAGGAAAAGGCAAAGAAGAAACGAAAAAAATCAAAGAAAAAAAAAAAGACAAAAAAGGTAACTAGTATTGATGAAATGCTATCCACGTCCAAATCTATTCCATCAAATTCAACGCATCTTTCATTGTCCAATACTTACGAAAATGTATCTATAGACCAAATGGAAACATCAAAATCAGCCACAACGAATGTACATAAATCTGTTTACACTGAAAGAGCAAAGAAACGAAAATTTCCTCCCAAAAATTCTGTGTTAGAAAATTTATCAACACCAATCACTTGCATGTCTGAAAGTTCTTTCCATGGAATAGATGAATGTGATATACTAAATGCTGCACAGAGTAACGAATCGCTCTCTAAACTTCTCAAATTATTAAAGCATCAAAACATGATGTATGTAACTTGGACAATTATATTTCTTGATGAAGATTTATCAACGCCATTTTTACCATCCTGTCAGAAATATTGCACACCTAAAGGGCCACCCTGTCGAAATTGGAATTGTACTTGTGAAAAACAAGTTCGAGCCATGAAGGCCCAAAAACCTATATTTGGTGCAATGTTTGTATTTACGTCTTATGAAGATGATCATACGGCACCAGTTATGAGTCCCTATAATGCCTCGATTGATGATCTTTCGTGCTTCATTTTGCCACTTGGACCAGCACTTACAGAGAAAAATGAACGAGAACATTTACCAGAGACCTTTCAAAGGATGTCAGATTGGCCAACTATACCTTTTTCATGTGAAGTCCCTCTTGCCTCAAGATGGGACACTTTTCGCAAGATTATAACGCGAAAGGACTTGAAATGTGTTACATTCAATGCTGGTATGAATTTAATGCCATATCATTTTCATAGGTTGCAGGATCACAGTTGTATTCCCGATCTCATATTACCTTCCATATGGGATTTAAGACTAGCTGCATGGATGCTCAGACCACATGCAAATGAAATTGAGCTCGAATTGGAAAACTTTAGACAAGGTTATGCTCATTTACTTCCTAAATTTGAGTGCATGAAACCGAACCAATCTCGTACAAGAATGCTGCAAAGCATACTTCAAACAAAAGAGAATCTTTATTTTATGTTTAAACTATATCCGATCTTGAACCAGTGTATCATCAAAAAGAATCTTGATGACGCTTTTGATCATATTGAGGGTCCTCTACAATCAATATTATCAGCAATGGAATGTGAAGGTGTTGGGTTTCTTCCTTCACACCTAACACAGACTGAACCTCACTTAGATAAACGCTTGTCGGAGCTATCGATGAAGGCTAGAACAATAGCAAACGATCCTGAATTCATGTTATCTAGTCCTAAACAAGTTTCATCACTTTTATTTGATCGACTAAAGCTAGCAGTTCCTACGGATATGAATGCCAATTCGAAGCTCACAAGTGAATCACAGCATAGGTCCACTTCAACAGATGTTTTAAAATCACTGCTGGCTAATTTACCCTCTAAGGCACCGCAACATGAAATAATTGGTATTATACTCGAATTTAGAGAACTCAATAAGCTACTAACCACATACATTAGACCGCTGCCTCGTTTATCCAGGCCTATGATAGGCAAGAGATCAAAGCGAAGACGGATACATCCTATGTGGTAAGTTTAAAGTGGTCAAATTTTTGTTGATAATATTGGTTTTTATTTTTAAATTTTGACCTTATTCGAATGGTTTGGTTAGGCAACAGACTGCTGTGAGAACAGGAAGATTGTCTTGCCGTAAGCCTAATCTACAACAAGTACCAGCAGAGCTCGGTAACATTGTTTGTCGCAGTGCTTTTGTGCCCTCATCTCCAGATATGTGTTTTTTTGCATGTGACTATAGTCAAAATGAAGTCCGAATTCTAGCTCATATGAGTAAAGACGGTGCCCTTATTACCTTATTCCAAGACAAGAATGAAGCAGATATTTACAAGCAGATGTCAAGTGTAATTACAGGGAAAAAACTGTCGGAAGTGACAAGTAAGGAAAGAAGTATATCTAAACAGGTTACTCTTGCAATATTGTACGGAATGGGACTTGCCCAGGTTTCGAAGAAACTTGAAGTTGATAAAAGTAGAGCCCAAACTTTTTTCAATTCATTTTTTGCTCGTTTCCGTGGTGTCCAGAGGTGGATCAACGAGACCAAACAATTTGCTAAGAAAAATGGATATGTGTGTACTATATCAGGACGCCGTCGCTATCTTGAAGATATTTCTTCTTTCGATAACGCCAAAAAGGCGCAGGCAGAAAGACAGGCTGTTAATTCTGTTATTCAAGGTAGTGCGGCAGATCTTATGAAAATGGCTATGATTAAGGTAAGGATTATTATTAAATAGACATAACAATGCACATCATATAATCTCACTTTTTTTGCTTTCGCTTTCGCTATTTCGTTATCATTTGTGAAGATGGGCGCAAGAATTTTTGATTGGCGTAAAGGGGGCATCTCTGGAGGAACTGGAATACCCCCAAAATTATTGTGAGTAACAAAGTTCGGCTTCTTTCGAGACCACGTGTTTTGAAACTTTACTCACTAATTTCTTCTTGTTATGAAACTAAAGGCTTCAAATTCATGACGAATTGCTTTTTGAGGTCATGAATGATAAGGAAGACATTGATCGACTGAAACATACCATTTATCGATGTTGTAGCACTGAATGCGAACGGGAATTAAGTCTCGTCATACCATTGAAACTCAAATGTAGTATTGGTCCTGATTGGGGTGGGTTAAAAGAACTGTGAAGTCGCAACTCATAAGTATACAAGTTTTGTACTCTAGGTGAAACACTTTCACACTAACGTTATTAATTCGATTCTTTAAATATGGATTATTACACTATTCTTCTATTCGTAATTCATTTATCGTCATTCCTTTGTAGCCCTCAATTTAGCTCTCACATAATAACCGCGGATCACTTTCTGAATTTTAAGAGATGATTTATTTTCCACCCGAACCTTTTCACGTAGTCTTTTTGGACGATCGGATAGTATTTGCTCTTTTACACCTTTAGTCAGAGGCTGAATTTCCCTCTTGATTTGCCTGATTTCCCTCAAAATTATTCTTTCGTCAGATTCCATGGAAACTGTTTTGGCTTTTAACTTTTTTACATCATTATGGCATATTATCAACTGCTCTTCTAGCCGCTCCTACGAACATTGAAATAATGTCTAGTCAACGAAAAACTAAAGGTAACGAAATCAAAAAAGCAATATATTTACCTTCAATAGAAAAGTGATAAACCGTTGAGGTGCACCAGTTATTCTAGTGGAATCCCAGTACTTTGAAGTGGTTTGACTAATAACTAATATTTCTCTTTCTCGAGCACGAACTTCTTCCATCAACGTCTCATACGAGTCAGCAGTCAAACGTTTAGCCGTTTGAAGTTCTTTTAGCTTGTCCTCTTTAATGCTAAGCTCGAAGAACAATGGCTGAGCTTTTGATTCCATTTCTTTCATTCCATTTAGTACATCTGCGATAGCTCTTCCTCGGTAACCACGAAACATTCTCTGTATATTCTTTGTTGATACTTCCTTTTCCATCAATATTTCCAGATTTATTTTTATTTTCTCACAAGCTCTTCTTGCCAGTTTGCCTCTGTATACCCTCTCTATGAACACAGCAGCCTGCTCTTCCTCATTACAAAGGATTTTCACACTTCGTGCAATCTCTCGTAAGAATCTGTTTTTGGAAGCTCTGAAGAAGTTTTGAATAACCTTTAGAGCCCTAAGTCTACATTCTTGGTGTTTTTTGTCTCTGCACTTTCTGGCGTATTTTCTTCCTTTCCGTCCTCTCCAAGCTGATTGCAATTTATTTGCGTAATTGGATTGGGTGTCCTTAAAGATTTTCTCAACTATTGCTCTTTGAGCAATTTGACGGCCTCTATATCCTCTCAGTATTCTCTGTATATTTCTAATATAAAAATCTTCTTTTGCAAGTTTTTCTTTTGTTTGTTTACGTTCCTGTACAAGCTGTTCAAACTTTGATCTACCTAGAAAAGATCTTACTCTAACTTGTATCAAGATTGCTGCTTGATTTTGCTTTTCCTGATGTTTTTTCATTCTAAGAAAAGCAAGCGAATTTCGGACCTTTTCTTCTATCGAATGACTTCGACCTCGATGACCTCTATACATACATTGAATTATAATCGCTGAATTTCTTTTATGTAATATAGCTGATTTTGCCGCATTTAATTTTTTTGTAGCTCCTCGACTGATACTTCTCTTCCATGCCAATTTTATGAAGTTCGCAGCCTGGGTGTTGATTCGATTGGTAAGTTTAATTTGATATACATTTCTTTGAATGTATCCTCTAATTTGCGCTTGAAGTTTAGGGAATTTATGCTTTAATCTATACTCATTGCGTCGTTCTATGATTTCTCCTTTTCTTGATAATGTCCCACGAATACACTTCTGTAGTATTATTGATGCTTGTATTTGTTTGATGTGAAATACAGCCTTTTTTCTCAGTTCACCTTCGTTAGGTTTGGGTTCAAACCCAAAAATTGTATTGCTTACATCACAATATGACAATATAGGGAGAATTTCGTAAAGAAATGCTTGCTTAATAGCTTTGCAGTCTGATAGATCCAAAAAAGAGATATGTGGACAAGAAGACACAAATTCTTTTACTCCTTTTGGTTTAATGTGCTTACACCCATCAAGTTTCAAAGAACGGAGATTTTTGCAGCCCTAACACAAAGTATTCAACAAAATATCAATTTCTTCAAGTGCTCAAATGAAATATAAAGTCAAACAACTTACCTGAGCTAGAATTAGAAGTGAGGAATCGTAAATGGAAATACACCTTGATAGTGTCAAAACCCTGAGCATTATGGGAATTGTAGCAATGGATTCAACACTTTTGCAACCAATAGAAATACAATCAGAGAGATCTAGTTGAACTAGGCTAGGAAATCCTTGGATGAGGCGTGACATGTTAACATCATGAATTTGTATACATTTAGCCAATGTAAATGAGACAAGCTTAAGGCATCCAGATGATAAAGCATTAATACCAGCATTTGTAACCTTGGAACAGCCTGACAATTGAAAATCAGTTATATGGGCGCATCCTCGAGCTACAGCCTTTATCCCAGGATCAGCAACATGATTGCATCCATACAGATCCAAAGTTGTTAAAAGCTTGCTATACTTTCCAATTTCTAATAGAGCTCTATCCCCAAATTCACCAATTTTTTCACAATTCCTCAATCGTAAGATTTTCAGCTTACGACAACATTTTGCCACTTCGCTAACTCCATTATCTGTAATTTTACTGCAAAAGCATAGTAATAAAGATTCAAGTTCCCGAAGATTTGACGCAATAATACGGAGACAGTGGTCGTCAAGGTGGACACAGTTTGATAGGTCAATTAATTGTATGGTTGAGCACTGCAAAGTTAAGCTCCTCAGACCTATATTTGTTATTTCAGTACATCCTCCTAGCTTTATTTCTAATATTTGGTTTAAGCTTTTCGAGATAGCCCACAAACCAACGTCATTAACCTTGATACAGTCAGTCAAGTCAATTTTAGTTATATGAGGATTCATATTACATACTTCTTGTACTATTGCGTTTGTGATTGGGAGACCTGCATCTATACCATATTGTTGTAAATTCACAGATTTAGATAATTTGAAATCATCTTCATTCGTAAAATTGATGAGTAAGCTACGAGCTAATTTTCTTGAACGAGGCGAATCTCGCTTGAGCAAATCCCATTTATTTCCAGGTTTACGTGTTCGTTTGATATGTGATAATGAGATTGATTTCGGAGAAGTGCGTTCATCGTTGAACTTAGTCCGCTCAAAAATATGTGATTTAAATTCCACATCACGGATCCCTAGAGCTGGGTCAATATTGGTAGTGGACTTTTTAGATATCAATTTTTTCGGAAGTAAATAGGTGGGAGCATGGAAAGGACATTCATAATCTTGGTCTTCGTCTATTTTAGTCTTTTTCCCCTTTGGAGAGGTCGGTCTTGTGAAACGTAAGATAGAGCCATAAGTTTGCGTATCCAGGCGAGACATTTCCTACATCCTTTTTTATCTATTATCATGAATTGTATCTAGTGGAGATACAGTCGGAAGAAACATGATAGTTGCTGTTCATTCAAAAGTCCATTATGTATAAAGAATTTGTGAGCAAATTATTTTTCATAATAAATTCTGCTTTTATTCCGCCGCACACTTTTTGCGACGCGCGCGCCTAAGGCATTTTTGTGCTCAACGATTAATAAAAAACAATCCAACAAGAAATCTTTGCTCTCCAACTCATGAGTGGTCTTTACTAAAATTCATTTACATTCGCAATCTAATTAGATAGATATAATGAAACCTGATCAAAGCAGTAACTCAGTGATTTCTGTTAAGAGAGACGTCGTTGAAATAAGTAAATGGCCTACAGACACAATATCTATTGATTATTGCCATCAAATTAATGAGAGTAATAAAAGAATAATCATAGAACCCCATACACTAATTCTATTCGTCCCTGGCAATCCAGGGTGTGTTGGATGGTATGTTGCATTTCTCCATTCTGTCGTTGAAAAGCTGGGAGTTGGTTTTTCTGCAAGAGGTGTCTCTTATGCTGGTCACGGTGTTGGAGAAGATATAGTTGGACCAGATGATCTAAATCTAAAAGATGATGATGCATCTAACGAAAAACAAAGAATCTCGTGGACAATTGATGGCCAAGTCGAACACAAAATTCAGTGGATAGATCAAATTATTTCTAGTTCAATGTTGGATTCAAATTCAAACCTCAAATTCATATTTATTGGGCATAGCATAGGCTGTCATCTTGTTCAAAGATTGTGTGTCATGCGTAAAGATATATTATCAAGGACTCGAAATGTGATTTACCTGATGCCTTTTACAATATTCGATCCACCTATCTACTTTCAAAAGTGTTATCTTAACTTTGGGGCACGAACACAGAAAGTAGCATTATCTATACTCGATGTTTCATCACGTTTGGCGAAACGCATTCCACGATCAATTCTTAATTTTTACCTTGAAAAAGTCGCAGGGGTTCATGATGGAGAAGGTCGGGAGATAGCGCTGAACTTGATTATTTCGCCTGCAATGGCTAGAAACTTTTTGTCATTAGGCTTAGAGGAGCTTAGGGATGTTCCCCAAATTCCAGATGTGAGTTAATATACATGTGAAAGTAAATTGTAATTAAATGGTTGTACCGTTTCAAGTTCATTAATTGATTTGCTTATCAACTCATTAGGATTCAGCTTTGAGAATAATTGGTAATCAATGCAAGCATTCAGTCCTATATTGTGGAACAGATGCTTCACCCGATCAGTGGGCTCCTACAAAGCATATTCCTATGTTGAAAGAATATCAAAAGATGGGAAGAATTCCAGAAACAACTTCGTTTACACTTATTGAAAAATTGCAGCATGACTTTGTTGTCCATCCTACAATGCAGCCACCTGTCGTGGACTTTTGTGTCGAAAGCATCTCAAATTCTACATCTTCACAAGAAAAAATGACTGAATCATTCCCAAAATCAAAATTTATAAAGTCAAGACTATAGATACTGGATAAACGAATTGGTTCCTTACGAATCATTTTGAAATTATTGATCGTATTTGGAGTCTCTTTGCAAAATTCCATCCCGCAATAGCGCTTCCGCAAATATTTCTGCCTCTTTCGGTGCCATATCCCCTGAAGCCATTCGTGCTAATTCTTGTATCCTTGTTGAACCCTCAACAGACTGTGCCTTTATTTGTATTTTTTTCTCTCCCTGATTGTCTAGAATAGGTGTTCTTTCGATCAAAATATGTTGATTTGCGACAGCTGCCACTGATGCCGAATGAGTAATACTTATAACTTGTCCCCCAGATTGGCTCTGACTTGAAAGTAATCGGGCGACTGCAACTGCTGCTCGTCCACCAACATGTGCGTCGATTTCATCATATAGAACGGCAATTAAATTAGTCTTGTTCTTCGATCTAGATGCATGCGATTTTAATTCTTTGTGTCTATTGCCACACGTCGCACCCACAGATCCAGGAAGCTCTGTTTCTATGGCGAGTAATAGTCGAGCCTTTTCACCAGAACTAGCTATTTGTTCTATTTTCCCTTGACCTTTCTTTTTTTCCATTTTAGTATTTGGAGTAATACCTTCGTTACGATCAGCAAGAAGAAAATCAACCATATCCACCCCAATCACGTCTCCGGAATATGCTGTAGGTGATGTACAATCTCTCACTCCCTTCTTTAAGTGGACCAACAATTCACTGCCCTCCATACCAAGCTGAGGCATAATATTGCTAACACCATATGAAAGGTGTTCACAAACTTTTTCTCTTTCGTTAGTCAATGATTTACACGTGTCCTCAAAGGTCTTAAGTGCGGCATTTTCTAGTTTCAGTGCTTTGGGAAGCTTTTCTCGAGCATTTGTACCTCCGTGTAATTCCTTTCGTAAAGATGTATGGCATTCAGGCAAGTTGTACGGTGAAATATTATGTTTCCTTGCTAATGCGTTCCAATCAGAAATCATGATGTCTAAGTCTTCATTTGAAATGGTTATGGAAAGTCGCACATGCTGAAGATGGTCAATGAGTCCATTATCCCCATCAATGGAATCTGTACATTCTTTTAGAATTAATTCTAATTTATTCAACAATTCGTGTGTGTGTTCAGTTGCTTTGGATATCGGATCATTACCAATATTTCCATCTATATTTTCGCTAGTAATATCATAGAGATGATTTCTTGTTTTTTCAAGTGCTATAGCAACTGATGGTTCTAATGATGTGAGAGACGCAAGGGTATCGTGTGCTGCTTGTGCATGCTCAAGCTGATCATCCAAACTTTTCATAGCTTCTCTAAAATCAAGCAAGTGAGAGTAAACAGATTCAGAAGCTTCATTGTTTTCGATCCATTTTGAAAAGGCCAAAGCACTTGCTGCCCCATGTACTGAAGCTGTATCTTTTAACTCAGTGTTGGCTTTTGATTGAGGGCTGGTTGAAACGACGTTTGATGCTTGGGTTTGCAATTGTGACATTCTCTCTTCAAACTCATCTAATTCCTCAACCCAGTGCTGTAATAATGAAAGCGTCTCATCTTCATTTATATTTCCCTTATTTTCATTTTTGCTTTGGAGTACTGATGGAGGCAAAAAAAGTTCACTTTGTTGGATTTCTAATTCAATCTTTTTTCTTGCTTCTTTTGCGTTTGCATATGTTTCTGCTGCCTCTCGTGTACTCGCAAGTATATCTCCATCAACGCCTTGATCAATTATGGTCATTCTAGATTCTGCTTTACTAAATGCAACTGACGCCGTTGGAGCATCTACAATAGTCAAAATCGAAGATGATATTTCATTGAGTTTCTTGAGTGTAATCGGTTGTCCGTTAATTGTGCATGCTGATTGGAGCCTTGTTTTCCCTGTTGGTATTCTAATGGTTCGCGAAAAAATCAGAATTTTAGATTCGGTAAGACTGGAACTGTCTAGCTCATATGATTCGAAGAGAGTTTTCATCGTTGAACACTGTTCTGAATTCATAGCTATTTCTATTCGTATATATTATCAAGTGAGCTCCGAAGAGGTATAAAATAAAAAAAAATCATCAACCATTATCTTAATGCATAATTGAGTAGCTTACCCATTTCAACACGAATTTCCTTTGAAAAATCACCCTCGTTATCCTCTTTATTTTGTATTATATTGTTTGCCTTCCCACCAACAGCTAGATTTACTGCTTTGTTTAACAGCAAACTTTTACCACTTCCGGTCTCACCAGTGATTGCAACCAGGCCTGGACTTAAATCAATTTGAATCGATTCATCATATACACCTTCTGAACATTCATTAGAAGCTACATTTTGATCAGGAGTTCCAACCATTCCAGCAAAATTTGATACTTTTATTCTACTTATATAGCTTTTCAAATTGGGATTATTTGCATCATCAAATTCCTTCTTTTCCACTGCATATGTTGATGCATCGTTTATGTCTGCATTGGAATGATTCGATGGAGCCACCGACATGATGAAGGGCGAAGAAGATTTTTGTGTACATGACATTGACTTTATTCTGGACAAAGATGAACATGCATTTGGTTTCAGGGTGAAAGAAAATATTAACTTTGGCAATGAAGTTACTAACACAGGGATGATGCATATTGCCAGTATTGTGTTAGGTTTGTGTGACCATGGCGATAACTGGTGATGATGGAGAATTTGTTGCTTCATTTTCGGTAGTAATTGGAGTTCAACTGTTTAAGCTTTTGACATGCAAAAATTTGATGGATTGGATGCCTATGCAAAATTGGTAT
>Ga0209092_10003703_pt1 | contig 13065 bp, 7 predicted proteins | sample FraStrMetagenome_FD_187446 | JGI IMG/M metagenome (GOLD analysis project Ga0209092, IMG submission 187446) | Marine eukaryotic phytoplankton communities from Arctic Ocean - Fram Strait ARC3M Metagenome (SPAdes) (version 2) | ecosystem: Environmental > Aquatic > Marine > Oceanic | place: Fram...
CCTCTTGATAATCTTTTTGAATTTGAATTTTTTAAAGAATATGAAGTGCAGGATAATGTTGTAAATGAAACAATAAAGCAAGGTATAGGCCCAATCAGTAGTCAAGCTAGACTATGCCTATCGCCTACAGGGTGTTATGATTTCACGGTCCAAGAAGAAAGTGATGATCCATCTTTGTCAAAGAAAGCAAATTTTTCCAGATATCCAGAAGGAGCAGATTTTTGCAGTGCTATCGATGTGTGTGGAAAAATCATCGGTGAAGACCATACGAAGCGAGCTGGTCTAAACCATTTTACTCAATTAGCGGCTCCTGATTTGTCTAAGTTAGATGAACAAGACTCAGCAACCTATAAGGCCCTTTGCGATGTTTTAACCAGAGATGAAATTTACGAAGAATACCAAATCTGTGATGGAGCGTTATTGCAGCGATATGTGCTCCTACATTTCTACTATTCACTAAACCTTGACTTCGACTTTCTGGATCTCGCTACCACTCACACATGCGAATGGCCGGGAGTTTCATGTGATTCGAGCAATAAATTTATCAAGCGTCTTGACCTATCTAGTAAGAATCGTCAAGGAAGCATCATAACTGAGATTGGACTATTAAAAACATTAGAAGAAATAGATTTGAGCAACAATGCGTTGAGAGGAACGATTGATCCAGCGACATTCATGAATTTAACGGACTTGAAGGTAGTTCGTTTAGAATCAAATGAGTTTGGGGGTACAGTCCCAATAGAAATGCTGGAATTAAAAAACCTAGAAGAGTTTAACATCTCAGGAAATCTACTTGTCGGATCTTTGCCTGAAGATATTTCATACTCTGAAGAACTAAGTAAGTTCAACAACCTACCTGTTCTTGTCTATAAGTTAATATACATGTTACTCATTTTCGTCTATTGTTGTTGTTGCACCAAGAGCTCTTTGATATAAGCAATAATCTATTTCAAGGGAGATTTCCAATTAACCTTCTTGACAGCCCGAAGCTGGAAGTGATGGACCTCTCAAGAAATAATTTTGAAGATAACATTCCACTGGGCATAGGGAATTTGACAACATTAAGAATTTTGAGACTGAACGAAAATGGTTTTGTGGGAAGTATACCTTTCCAAATGTTTGGTGCTACCGAAATCAAGGAGCTGAATCTCCAATCCAACCAAATTACAGGTTCTATTCCACCTGAAATAACTAATATGCACCGTGTGGAACGTATTTACATGAGTCATAATAATTTGAAGGGTACCATTCCAGCAGAGATGGGAGATTTGGAATCATTAGAATACTTGCATCTACATAGGAATTTGCTTGAAGGCGTTGCACCAAATCTCAAGAAATCCGAAACAATGCGTTTGGATAAGTTAGGCTACATAACAGATTGTGGGTTTCCCAGATATCTTTTGCCTGATAGATTAGCATGCGAAGACTGCACGATGTGCTGTAACTCCGAAAAGAAGTGTCAATTGATTGATCCTCCTACTCTTTCCAAGAAGAACCTTTTCTCCCTTGCTTTCTTGATTCCAATAGGATGTATACTATTGTTCGTATTTAGCATGAAAAGGGAAAACAACCCTTTTTTTAAACCATTTATTGATGATCGAGATCCATTGACAATATTCAATGATGATTCGGTATATTGTTTCATTTTCTCTAGTAATGGGATTGCTCTTATCATCTATGGCGTAACTGTCATCATTCAGGTGATAGTTTTTACTTTATACCTAACAGCATCTGATTTTGTCGACGACTCTGACTACATCTATTCTTATCAATGTCTTGGTAATAGCATAGAATGTGTCCAAGAAAGGACTGATAGACTCATTGGACCCATGCTCTTTGTTTTGATCACGTTTTTGTTTCTCGGTAGAGACTTTGCAATAAGTACAATGCAGATACGGAAGTCAGTTTATCTTTTGGATAAGCAATTGCTCTTGAGCGGTTTTATTTTGTTTTTCATTACCGCATATGCTTTCTTGGTATCCTTCAGATATAATACCGCGCTTTTGGAGAGTAGTACAGATATGATCACAAATACGATGATTTTGTTGTTTGTGAATGAATTGGATGAGAAGATGTTAAATGTATTAGTTGCATTGGCACCAGAATGGACTAGAAACATTCTTGATGTAGCGTCAGAGAACATGAAGAATAAAACACCTCTTCAAACGACATAATGTCTTCCAACCAGAAGTAATCCATATAAAGATCCACTTTCCTCAAATAAAAGAAATGTGGCTTCCAAGGTGCTACATCCAAGTGTAGCTGAAGTTGACAGTACAAATGCAATAAATATTCATGCCGATACAACTAAATATGAGGAATTCAATCAAAACGAAAGCAATACAATAATAAAGTCAAATGATTGGTGTGATTATGTAATAGATTATCCAGAGTCAAACGATGCTCACTCTGATAGCTCCAGCAACTTTCAACGCTTCGATCACATATGTACGGATGATTTGAATTTAAAGATAAAAACTGCGCTGACTCTATCGAAAAAATTAAGGTTGATGTAGATCACGCAACCGAGAAAGTGGAGAATTGAAGAGTCAATGAAATTGAAAGAACAAAATGAATAAGCCAGATCAAATGATTTTGACTATATTAAAGAGCATCTTTGGAAACACCTTTACAAGTCAATCACAGACTACCGAAATAAGTGTACCAGATTGATGGTATTGGTTTCATGGAAAAAAGTATATGGATTTTGTATGTTTTAGGATATTACCATGCACAGATTGAATGACAAAGGTTCACGAGAAGGTGAATAAAGCAAGAATTTAGTATAGAAACGATTATGAGAAAACCTTAAAGTACAATAAATTCAGACAGTCCAAACGGGTGAAATCTAGAATTCAGGATAAAATATGAAAGCTTCAAATTAAGACGTTCATAGAGCCTTGATTCAATTCGACCCTAATTATCAAAATGAAGCGACATAAAAAACTGTGTTCAATATTAATAAATAGACTATTAATGAATGAAATAGGTACTTATATTGTTTTCTTTTATCGATAACAAAATGGATATTATGCCATATTCATATTCATATGTGATTTTAAAAAGTCGTACATTGGAGAAAAATCGATCATCTGTTTTGAAAGAATGATATATTTCAAAAACATAACGAACCCTCAAGCAGCATTGCTTCATTATTCCGGTTTTTGGAGGCATTTTTAAGGCATAGCATTTGTGCTATCTCATCATTGCAATGCACTTGATGGTGTATGATTTATAGAAAAGATAAAAAAGAGATTTTTCGTTTTTTCTAGCCTACTTTGGTAGAAACGGAATACCGTGCACATGATAAAGAAAGGATATCACCAACAACATACATCGCTTTCTTGCTCATTCTTAATGCTATACAAATGACATTCTTTTTTGAGCAAAATTATAAAAAATTGGAGAAAAAAACGACCAACTGAAACGGCTGTTTTCAAACAATGATTAATCATGACCATGAAAATAATATGGAAGTTTGCCGCGCCATGTTTGGGGATGCAAACTTTTTCGCAACATCATATGTGAAATCGGAATTCTTTTCCACAAACAAGGTCATGCTCGCGTTCATTGTCAGCAGTTTTCTTCCGAAATGCATTTACTGGTTACGGTTAAAAAGATCAAATTGCATACTTAAGTAAAGCTTGAAATACATGCATACAGCTGAGTTGCACAGAAACTTTTTCTTACTGTGGACTTTTTCGTGGATTCAAAACATAAGATTTCTAATCTCAAAACGATCTTGAATAAAGTACCGCATACAAACGTTCATTCAAAGCTTTTTAGAAAGTAGACCATGCCAAGTATCGCATCTTTAAGCTTCCCAATCTATTTAAGTCTGCATTCGACACATAGGCCTACTTAATCTTGGATTCGATTCGCAAAATAATTGTCGCAAGAAAAGCGCATCATTTTAAAAGTTTGCATCTGCATTACATTTGCATTTTTTTCATTTTTATGTTTGTTACGGATGCAAATTATAATGGAAAACTTCAACACAACGATTCTTTGAAGACAACACTTCCCAAAATATAAAGAATTACTACATCAAAACTGAATCTTTCTAAATCACAATGTCCTTACAAAAGTTTCTCTAAGACATCCTGTGTTTATTAATGACAACATACAATGTTGTGCATGCTTAAAGCATGGCCGACTCGCCAAATTCATATTCAACATTTTTGATACGAAGTTCAACTTTGGTAATCAATTACAGGTAGAAAATATGTATGTTCAATCTATACTGCAGGACGGTGAAAACAAAATGAAAAAGTGGCGCGGGTCATATAACAATTGAAGAATCTATGTCTATCGTCTATTATTGGTTTGTTTAGAGCCTATTAAATGTTGATCAGTGATTAAATTGGAGTTTTCGAATTGCATTTACAAATTTATTTAAGAAGAGAATGAGCTACAAAAACAATACTACATTCAACATATAACCTATATCTTTACTAAATCTCAGTGTATTTAGAAGATGAAGAATGCTTCAATCTCTGTCGGAAAGTTTGTTTTTGCTTAATTAGATCGAAACTAATTTCTGTGCATCATGTTAAGCAGCCATCAATCTTTATTTAATTAATTGTCACGTAGGAAATCACATACAGAATTGAGAGCTCTAATTACGTTCGTTTTACGTCAAAGAACGGCTAATATTGGCAGAATAATTCTCTGTCTTATGTACATATGCTCCCAACCACATGATTCGTCATTCTAACTAATGTGAAACCTAACACAAGATATGGAGGATTTAGCACTTTATTTCGTCAAAGCTTGAACATTCACATAAAAAGTGTTTGGCACACACACGTTTTGAACTTTCTTTTTTTCAGGTGAGTAAACTTTTCTCACCCAGTATAATAAAATGAGCATTATGTGATGATGTATCGGGTCGTATTTGCATTCTCGATGGGTGGAACACTTTTTGCCTTGAGAGAAAGGATGTCCTATGGGTGCAACACGCATGCGTATGTTGCATTTGCTTGGGTGTTGAGCTTCTGAGTCACGAATTATAGGAGTGTTTGACTCTTTGTGTATGATTTTCATGGAAGGAAATGCAGAATGATGTGTTATTTCCATTTGGCGATGGCGAATGAAAGTCCCATTGCGGGGAGGAAGGAGGACTGTAAAAAGAACTGGAGTACGAATGTTAGTGACTGCAAAGGACTACTTTTTTCGCTAATTTTCTTGGAAGAAATAAATGTCATGAGCAAAAATCAGATTCTATGGCATAGCTAGTTTGAATGGCATGATTTTCACCTAATGTGTATGGAACTGAATTGAATTTTATGAAATCGAAATGAATCGAGCTTGGAAGATTTCCCGCACAAACTCAATTTCTAATAAATAATGATTCTTTTTTTTTCATGTTTTTTTTCTTATTCCATGAAAATATGGCAATGAAATCTGGCGTCATATTATTATAATATTGCTAGACACTTGAAAATTGGAATTGAGATGGTGGAGAACAATGACAACTACACACCACCAGCAATGTCAAGCAAACGCCCACGGGTTTGGCAAGAAGACCCAAATATGAATCAGAACCCAAACCATCAATATCCTCGCCATCCTCATAACCAACATCCACACCATGCTCCCCACCCCAATAACTCTCACAATCCACCACCTCATAACCAACCTCACAACCCTGAAAGCTATCCCAACTATGAAGATTATGGCAGACACGAGGGAATGAATCAGGGCCCGCCACCGTCTTCCAACAATCCCAACAATCATGGGATGCGACGAGACGATATGGGCATGCCAATGCATCCAAACCACATGTCACATACACCAGCCCCTCAAAGCTCGATGAATGGAGCTAATCCCAACGCGAGCAACAGTGGTGGAAACCCACCAGGTCCTACTGGTCCAGCACTGATGATGTTATCTCATCCCTCGGATCAAAGTTTTTTGACAGAAGAGGAATATGTCGTCTGCGCGAATGTGGAGATTTTCTCATCTACTCCAAATGATGTGCAAGAACCTTACAACGAGCGTCCCAATGGTCCCTACACCTTTACTGCCGCTACACATGGGCAACTTGGCTTACGCTCTATCCATGAAGCAAATGCTCCCTATGCGACGCTGTACCCATCTTCTTTGGAATCTATCCCAGCTTGTTTGGAGATTCTCGTGGAAGAACACTTCCTGAAATCCAACCGTATACCACTCGAAGTGCGGGATGCTGCAATGAATCTCAGTAAGCATTGGAAACGAAGGAGAGAAGGAGAAGAGGATAAAAATATCATGCGCTTAAGTATGGACTCGTTACCAAGAAGGACTGGAATGAGCAACATGTACCCTGCCAAATCAGGTGTCCGATTTGAAATGATGCCCCACGATCCTTGGACGAATCCTCAAAATATGAACGGATCCTATGATGAGAGAGGTATGCATCCCCAGCCACCTCCTCATGGACATCCGAATTATCCACCGTATCCTGAAACCCCTGGTCGAAAAGCAGGTACCTCACAACATCCATCGAATGGAAGTCGTATGGGAGCTCCACCACCCTCGCAACACGGCCATATGTATCCACATGCCCCTCAGAGTACTTCCCCTGCTTACAATCAGCACTATGGACCTCCTCCACCAGGATCTCATCCGTCCTCTATGGAAGGATCAGGATACCCTCCTCACCCGAATCATCCCCCACCACGTTATGACATGGGAGGTTACAATGGTCGTTATTATGGTCACAACCCCTATCAATATCCTCCTCACCCTCCTCCGTATCATGGTCATCCACCTCATCACGGACACGGTAACATGTGGCATCCCGTCATGTATCCACCCCATGAAGGACAACACGGCCATGGTCCTCCTCCTGAACATCCCCATGGACAAAATCATCGAAACAATCGTTCTTCTTCTCCACCTCCCCATCCTCCCTCGGATGCCGCGACTCAAGCCGCGATAGGCTACCTCAAAACCAATAAAATTACGTCAACCTCCGCCGAGCTAGTGTTGCCCGAGGATAAAGCCTTATTGACGGATTACTTTTATCACCTCATGGAACAACTTCAACTCTGTTTCTTCTCCGAAGGTGATAGGAAGACACGAGGAGGAAAACGTGAAAATGTCAAGATTGGCTTTGGTGGAATTGAATGCAAACACTGTGCAACTGTGGTCGGACATACACTCAGTCGTAAATTCTTTTGGTCCAATGTAGATCGACTTGCCAACAGTTTTGCCGAAATCCCATCGCATGTTTTGAAATGCCGTAATTGTCCCTCCGAAATTAAAAGTGCGTTAGCGCAATTGAAATTACGACATCCCGAACAAATGGCCCAACTCCCACGAGGATCTCAAAAGGTCTACTTCCGTCGAATGTGGAGACGTATGCACACCGAACGAGGAAAAGGAGCCGGTGTCCGACCGGAAGTGAAACCAATTCCACTTACAGGAGAAGGTGTTGCGTTGTCGATACCGGAAGATGCGGACTGGTTGAGTGATTTGGATTGCTTTGTGCGCAAAAATCTGGAAGCCTTCTGTGCGACGGAGGAGGATGTGCAGAGTGCTCAATCGGATCGAAAATATCCGATTCATGTGGGTCAAGTGGGGATTCGATGTGTCCACTGTGCGAGGAAAGGTATGGCCCGTGGAAATGCTGTCAGTTTTCCATATAGTATAAGTGGTATTTACGAAAGTGTGAGGGAATTCCAGCGTTTGCATCTGGATTGCTGTCCCAACTTGTCAGATCCGATGAAGGAGGAGATGAAGAATCTTAAAACTTCCACAAGTCTAAGCTCTGTGCTCAGAAGATACTATGTCTTGGCAGCGAAAGCTTTGGGAATGAGGGATACCCAGGATGGTATTCGAAGCGGGGGAGAATTAATCCCCATTGGGAACTTTGCTGATATGATTCACAGTAGAGATGAAGAAGATGTCCGTGATGCGAAGCGTAGGAGAGATGATTAAGCTCCATTATGCATATTTGAATACTTATTTATTATTTTGAGTTTGCTCAAATCTTTTAATGTTGAGAGAGAGAGAATATTTTAACATGTCAAGAATAAAGACAATTAAGGTACCTCATCAACGAGCGTTTATCTGTTACACAATTTAAGTTTCTACCCATTTTTTATCGTCAAGTATTTGTAATCATTTGTTATAGTGTCTTATTTCATTGTATCACAATTTGCTTTGAATCTTTGTGGTTTTGGATGCGAACATACATCCAGTTTTGCACAATCGAGTCATCAAAGCATCACCCATACCAGTGGAAGGTGTATAAAATCCACCCTTATTCACTGGAAGATCTTTCTTATTCAAAGCCAAGCAAAGTCCACTTTCCATCAACATCCTAGCTGTATCGAGATAACCCGTTTCCCTTGGGAAATATAACAGAGTCTCTACAATGTTGCCCTTCGATCCGACCCCATATCCAGCCACTGTCAAGTATCCAGCCTCCATACTTTTTCTAGAGGGGCCTTCTCCAGGTTTGGGAATTACCCATCCTCGAATTGGTGTAAATAGTACAGTACCGTAAGCAATAAGTCCAAACCAGTTTAGAAATGCCGTCTTCCAGTCTTTGCTCATTAAGGACTCTCTGTATACCAACTTCTCATTTCCCTCAGATCTCAAAGCGTGACTACGTTTTACAACTTCCGTATTTACAGCTGACATCACAAATGGACCTTCGTAATTATTGGAAAATCTTTCAACTCCCTTTACTTTTCCTGGCAATGCAACATTTTCACCTACTACACTGAACGGACTTTTAGTCCCATCAGCTTTTTTATAAAGAGGATTAAAAGGATGTTCACCTGAAATAGCTTTTCCATCAATAGCAAGTAAGACGGTTGCCAATGTACCACCTGAAGGTCCGTCACCTTTATAATCATCAAAGAGTTGAACTTCCGCTAAGTCATCCTTACATTCTTCCTTCAACTTTTTTCCCATTTTATAGACTGTCATGTCCCAAGGGACAGAATCATTTCCGCAAAATGATATTATTTTGGCTCCTGTTGCTTGTGCTGTTTCATCCCATTTCATGATCATTTCTTTGTGCCAGTCTACTTCTCCAGTGATATCTACATAATCTGTACCATATTTGGCACAAAATTCAATAACATCACCACCTATGCATTTTACAAGAAATAGCAGCAATATACACACATATTTCAAGTCACAAAAATAAGGTAAGTTGTGTACGTTCTTAATGAAAAGTCAACCCTCTGAAAATACTCACCTCCATATGCCTGGAATGGACCTGCTGTTGTTGCGACTACTTTGGTGTTTTTGACCAAATCATGCAAGGTAGACCGATCGCTATGGAAACGAAGTCAATTCTACCATGAGACACTCTATATTTAATTTTGAAACCACAGTTTTTGAAAACAATGAAGAAAGAACTTACTTTGTATCTGCAATAATAGTCTCAACTTCCATAATGGAATTATCACCCGTCAATTTCGCAACTTTGGCTTTGGCATCCTCCAGTTTTGCTTTCGTTCTACCAGCAATAGCCCATTTCACATCTTTATTAACTCCATAGGTTTTCACCAAGTGCTCTATTGAGAGTTTACCGGCGAACCCAGTGGCTCCAAACACAACCAAATCATATGTTCTGTTTTCCATGGGAGGAATATTTTCGATGGATGGAAATACTTCATTTTCATTCTTTTTTGCAGCCGGAATTTTGTTTGTGGATTCGGAGGAAGAATTTGAAAGAACTTTTTTTCCAAGGGTTGTAGCAATTGCCAATGGGAGGAGACCACCAAACCAAATAGGTACACCAATACCTGCCGCCAATAGAAAAGTCTTGTTGGAGACTGAGGGTGATTTTTTACCTTCTTTGGCCATATGCTCTTGGATTTGTTCCATCGTCATTGATTCATTTTTGTCAGGGTCAATCATTGCTAGTAGTTTTGATTTTGTGCTTGAATGATGATTTGAAACGTTGATAATACGCTTATGAAAGAAGTTGACGTTTGTGATAGATCTAGATGATTTCAAAAAAGTATTATGTTTGTTTGTTTTGGGAGAAACAAAGGAAGGTATCCGATTTTGTATTCTCTCCTGAGACTTGGATTCAACGGTACTGAAAAAAAGTAAGAGCTGTAAAAGGAATACAGCTCCTTGTAAAGAAGCGGATCGATAGAAAGAGGAAATGTTTGACGGTGGTGTGTTTCAAGACTTCCTGAGAAACAATATTTCAATCTCATATTCACTGAAATCGGAACCGATTTAAGCCTAACGCCAGTGCCTTGTATATGGGTGTCGTCAGAAGAAGAATAAATAGGTAAGATATATAGATAAATTGTTAGAAGTACGTTATTAGATTGTGATTTGAGTATGCTAAATGAATGATCTAAATATATGATTAACTATTTGCCTAAGCCTAGGTATGATTGTATCAAACCTATCTTATGATTCTCTCGCCCGGGCGGAGTGGGTGGGTATTTTTTGTTTCTGTAAGGTTTATCATTGTGAATGAACTTTACGTTGATTCGCTTGATAAACGTGTTTCGAATGTAAATTCGAAAGAGAAAGAAAAGTGAGAGAACATTAAGATTGGGTTTGAATCATTTGAATTAGGTGATCATATTATATGTAGATCATTACGGGCGTAGGTTTGATCGGTTGAAAAGAGTTTGTAGCCAGGGATATACGTCATCATATTTCAGTCCTTGTCTACGGTCTAGAATTCTGGATGATTTTAAGTTGACTTGGTGATGACGTTTTGTTATGTAAGAGATATACGCATATTTTGAATAAACTAATAATTAATAATTACGAGCCAATTTTGAGCGAGCCCTAGAAAAAATAGAGCTCTAGAGTGTTAAAGTTAGGGCTGATCAAAATCATTCACATACCTAAAGCACTACATACAGCATGTAAGTTACATTTATCTTAAATAAGCTCACAGCAGTTACAACATCCATAATTACTTACATCAACTAATTTATTTAAAGTGTACGCCAAGATATTAATTTTATTAATGATAGAACATACGTTGTTGTGTATGATATTATTTTAATTGTCTAAATAGCGTTACGCTGTGGTGGATCCCATAGTTTCAATTAATTTATGTGCTAGTTACATATGTGCACAATCACACAAACATTCTATATAAGAACGCCACTTACTCTCACATTCATTTCAAATGAACATGTAAGTTAAGCTGTATTTTCCAAACTGAAAAAATAACAATCGTCTTCAATCATGCACAGTTTGGTGTTTCATGAGGCAATGCCGAGAAGTTCCATAGATCAATACGCAGCGGAATATTGCTCTGTCATTTTCTTTTTTCATTTTTACTCGTGCATAGATCCATCTCAAGTAAACATCTGTGTTTTTGAAGTTTTTGAGTAAGATGCAAAAGAAATACGAGGAAGCTCACATCTGCATTTCACTTTTAGAAATTTCTTATTCGCATAATCGTGATTAGGCGATTTCGAGGTGTGTTACATATCGATAGTTGATGCAAGGTTTTTCCACTGTTTATTTGGATGACTTACAATGATGTTAATGCAACACCACCTAAGCTTATCTGAAAATTTTCAGTCGGTATGTTTTGACAAGGCCACTCTCTCTCCAATGTTTGCAGATTTGTTTCAAAGCTATAGATCCATCTCAAGTAAACATATGTGTATCCATATATTGTTTGAGTAAGATACAAAAGAAATACAAGGAAACTCATGGAAGTCATTTTTGCGTATCGATAGTTGATGCAGGGTTTTTCCACTGTTTCGTTTCAGCCCTTTTGTAGTTGAGCCTTGGTGATATTTGTATGACCAGATCTTGGATCAATCGCGTTTGCTGACTTCAAGATAGCAAGTTTAGGTGATGTTATTTCAACACCACCTAAACTTATTTTCAAGAATCGACAGACACACAGTAAAATGTGAGCTCAACATCATTTTCTATTTGTACAAAAGAATTCTTGGGTATGATCACTTTTGCTTCCCGTAGGAGTCTATTTATAAAAAATTGAATCAGATGATATCTGTGATGAGTGATGTAATTGTAACACCGTTCATCCCAAGAGGTATACTGGAGCAATAGAGTTATGATCCCAACATCATAAAACAAAACATAACGTATTGGAAGCTTCGTTTTGGAATGATAGGAAGACAACACCTGCTGTAATGAAACTTAGTGTTCAAAATACGTTTGACAGAATCTCTCGAGTGAGTGTTTATGGATATTCAAATGCACAAGTCAATACATCTGTAACCTTCCAATGAAACTTGGCTATAAATTATAAAATTCTAGTGAAAAAGTTAAATCCATTCATCCAAGAAATCTCATGGTGTCATTTTATTTCATTTGATTCCATTCTAAAATACATTTACATTTGTAATGGAGAACCTTATCATTTTTATTTGTATGTCATTTCATCATTGTTACTTATATTGTTATACATCGATACCTAATTCACCATTGAATGCGTTTCACAATTTCTTGAAATTTGGATATTATTGGAACAATGATATCCTACAACCTTTCATTGTGAAGGATTCTACCTCTTACATATATTCACATTCATTTGATACAGAGTGATAACGTTTCTAACATTTGACAGACCCACTTTCCATCCATACCCATCGTCACTCCCGGTTCATCAGTTTGAATGACAGTCTCTTGTGTACCAGGGGGGGAATCTATGATTATAATGCTGATACTGGAAGAACTCTGCAAAAGAGAGTGTCGCCGCAATCATCGTGCAAGTTTTTGCTCTCATGATCCTAAAAAGATGCCCATTGTAGAAATTAATTCCGAAACAGCACGTCGCAAAAGTGGACAGGAATTAGATTTGGGATCTGTAGTGAAAGGTGTTATTTCTCGAGCACTTATAAATCTTAAAATAAGCCCACTCTCGTGCATTGTTTGGCGTGATGGTGTTGGAGATCCTACGATTCGAACACGTTCCACCAAAACCTGCCTTCTCCATTTTTGCAAAAACCTGATCGATCTAATATCCGCGCCCTAAATCAAAAACATGAAATCTAATCTCGTTCGTCATCCAACAACAATTTCAAACTAACTAAGACTTTCATCAAACTAAATCAATTTTTTTTTCATTCCACAAACATTCCTGATCATTAAAAT
>Ga0209092_10003704_pt1 | contig 13061 bp, 8 predicted proteins | sample FraStrMetagenome_FD_187446 | JGI IMG/M metagenome (GOLD analysis project Ga0209092, IMG submission 187446) | Marine eukaryotic phytoplankton communities from Arctic Ocean - Fram Strait ARC3M Metagenome (SPAdes) (version 2) | ecosystem: Environmental > Aquatic > Marine > Oceanic | place: Fram...
ATTTAGTTTTGACAGCAGAGCATGTCATAAAAGATTTGATTGGTTGATGCTGATTCAATCTATTCTTTAGTTAATATAATTTGTTTTTTTTAAGCTGCTGTAAAAAACAATAGCTGGATGTCACATTTTGAGCCAAAAATTCTTATTTTTGAATGGAAAAAACATATGCTTTCATACTTTGTACACCTGTCACCTAAATAGTGGAAATTTTTGTGAATTATTTTGAAAAGCAACAAAAAAGAAAATAAGAAGATGTCAGATTTTGGGCAAAATGGAGATTAGTTGTCACAAAAACAAGCTGACGTCAACAATATTGTCATTTCATGTTGAGCATGAATTGTCGTAAGGATTTTGATGTCAACATAGAGAAATTATGTTGATAGCTATCACATACGTAATTTAAATAACAACTCAATGGCTGGAATTCAATAGGCTTACTTTATGAAAGTTTGATTGGATTTTTCTATCTGATTCCTTATCTAATACGTACTTTTTTGTATTTGGTCAGTTAAATTGGCTTGAAAGGATGAAACTAACGGTTGCCATAAGAAGGCCCTAGAATAAACAGGTACTTTGGTTCTAATGAGCAGATGACCAGTCAGAACAATGGCCTAAACAAACGTAAATACTTAGGACATCCTGTCATCAACGAATTGACTTGAGCCACTCTTTTCTTTAAGTGCTGTAAAATATTCTATGATTTGTTCTGATGACTACTGCTTTGGAAATAATCTTACGTAAGTGCCGTGGAAAAAAGACATCTTCAAGTCAAGGTCACATACGCACTGTAGAAACGGATTATTACGTAAAATTCCAAGCTTCCCGAAAAAGATGAACAAATTCACGAAAAAATAAGAATTTTGACAAAACAGAAGGAGGCCCTGCCAAGTTTTGTTGCAACAAATCTAACGTACGTATCCCGTGTTCATGATTGCATTCTGTGTAATTGCACTTATATTCGTACGAGAGAAAGTATATTTGTTACGCTTGAAATTAGCCTTTGCTTGATAGCATCAATCATCAGATTCAGATGCTGAATGATGCTACCCACGTAATCTACGTTGGACACTATTTATTCATGTTTTTGATGGGAATCAAAACTAATTAATAGGAGATCTATCGTTGCTCCACCTTTACCTTATGAATCATGTTTTTAGCGTTTATTTATGACCTTGACATATCGACTTCACAAAGACAAATAGAACAAAATGGCACGCCGAAGAAGAATAAGTGCTGGAGTGGCTATCACATTTGCTATAGCTTCTCCATCGTCTAGTTCAGTAGCTGCCAGTTCATTTAACAAGAACGCAGTCTCTTGTTTTACCGCGAACCTGCAAAATGATTTAAGTCTTGTAAATGGTTCACGGAACAATTTGAGTATACCTTCATTGAATATTTTACAATATAAACAGCATCATAGAGATGGAGAAGAACCACTGCCATTACAATTGTTGGATTCCCCATCGTCACTCCTTCTTGAGAACAAAATGAAACAAATTGAGTTGACATCGATGCAAGAGAGAACCATGCCAGAAGAACAAAATCCTCAAGTTGGGAAGAGATTAAGGACAAGGGAGATGAGATTACGCCGATTTTTGAAGAATAAAGCTGCTCAAAAGGATTTCGATGAAGAGGGATCATTCATATCAGCCTTTGTGAAGAACAAGGTAAACCGTAAACGTAGACGTGAACGTAGAAGGAAAAGACAATCGGTAGAGAGTTCAATTGATTCACCGTTAGAACTAGAATCATCAATTACAATTCATAGAGACGTTGACTTGGACGTGGATACAGAATCAAGACCACTGCTATCGTCTTTGGCTCCTGAAGATCTCCATAAATGGGCGTGTGCAACAGATGTTGACACACTACGTGATATGTTTGGTACCAATCGTAACAAATTATGGGGTGATTTCGACAATGAAACTTCTCGTCGGCTCTATCACACTCTGCTTCCTCGTGCTCTGATAGGATTGTACCGACAAGGTCTTCAACCAGATGAACTCGCTCCTCTTGCCTTTGAGGCTCGAAAAGCTGCCAAGGAGTATGCAAGAGAAAGATGCAATGTGCCTGGTCGTCTTTTAGCCATGGCATATGATGGCTTTCGGCATTTAAAGACATATGGGAGTTGGAGTTCCAACGGTTTGACATGGGAAGAGATTTGGTCAAAGTATGAAGTACAAGTAAGAGATGAAATCATTGAATTGTGGGGAGATGGACAAGGCCCTTCTCCATCGGCGATAGCGAATGCTGATTTATCTTCCAAAGTATGTTTAAAAATCTTGGAAAGATCCTGCATAACGAATGAACAAATTGACCATCTAGTCTTAAAACAAAACTCTGAAGGCAATGAAAGGCATAGAAAAACAAAGGGCTTTTCAATAAATGCTAAAAAAGGAGTATCAACATGTACTGAAAGAGAATTGGGTAAAATCACAAGTGCATTTGAAAAAGAAATTGAAGATTTGACAAGAAGAGATCACCAAGTTGATAGCAAGGACATAACGATGACGTCAAATGTTTTCTTTGCATTAAAATTGCTAGTATCTACAAAACGAAAATTGCTATGGTTTGAGAACTGGTTGCATGAAAATGATAATAATAGTGATATCTTGCTGTTGCCAGAAGGTATATCACAAAAGCTACCTTCCCCGAAGAAAAAGATATGGGAATGCCAAGACGACGAATGCACACTGTAAGCTACTGTATTAAACTTAACCCTGTACATTAAACCATTTAGAGTAAATAATAACGAAGCGTCTCCTTACATGAAAACTTTAGAAAATCATGTGTGTACATTAATAAGATAGCAATCAGTTCATGCAGAAATGATAATGGATATTCATATCTTTAGAAGTTGTTTTGAAATAAAGATTTGATCTATTTCACAAAGAAACTTATCACGAGAGATAGACCTGAAACGTTTCAAAACATTATTACAATTTTTATTGTGGTAAATATAACCTACCAACGATGAACGTAATGTAAAGATTACAAAATTGCGTTTTCATCGGCAAGTGAAAGCTTTATCAACGTAGTCCATTCAATATAATCCAACCCCAACAAAAATGAAGACATTATAATCCAGGGTCTGTGATGTAGAACAGATAGATGACGCAGTTTGTTTCTGAATGCCAGTAAGTCACTAAACTAAAGAGAGAAGACAATCTGAGCTAACACTAACTAACTAATATATATTTTTTAACCAATTGATGACGAGATCTACATATTGCTTATTGTTTCAAAGGCAACATAGTCTTTTTTGAATCAATGGAAGTGAACTATTCTTAGCATTATGTGGACCTTTTTCCTCGCGAGTCATGATTCAACTGAATGATATAACTTGAATCTATCAAAAAACGATTTTTGAGTTCATCCTAGATATAGAAATGCTTGTTACATGATTGTAGTCGAGAATAGTTTGAAACCTAAATAGCTGAAAATTTCACTTATTCAAAAAAATAATTTCAAGCGAAAATAACAGCAGCGATGGTTTTTATTCTTTCCTGTATTCAAACTGGAATAGTTTCATACGATTTATTACACACCAGAAGACTTCATTGCAAAGCTCTCAGTAAATTCCTTTGCTCTCCGCAATGCTTCTTTTTCGTTCGTTTTCCATAGTTCTGCTACATTATTGTCAAGGGGGTCGTCAGGATTAGGAGCGCTCAATAGTGCTTGGATAGACAAAAGTACAGTCCTAATTTGTAGAGCTGGGCTCCATTTGTCTTTTAAAATATCAAGACAGATTCTACCAAGTTTGTCCACATTGGGATGATATATTTTAGTGAGAAATCGCACTTTTGGAGGTGCCATTGGATAGTCTGCTGGAAGGAATAGCTCAAGCTGAAAGACCCCTTTTTCGTACGGTGAATCTACTGGACCCTCTATAGCAACAGCAAAATATCGTAAATTATCAGCATATGGAGTTGCACTAATCCCTGCAACTGGATCAGCTATGAGGCGCTGTGTTTCCTGTGGAAAGAATTTGAGTCATGTTAGTAGCTGTGAAAGATTCATGTACGTCGAAAGAAGACTGTGGAAACAAGGATTGACTTGGGATACAATTATATAAATCTCAATCTTTCAATACAAGGAGTGGAGAGATTCGCACGCTCCTCATTTTGATGCTTCATGAATATGCTAACAAAAAAGTTTCATTACATACCTTGATAATTCGACGAGGGAGCCCACCGCTTGCCATTGTTATAAATATTGAGTGCGACGCGAATTTCGGAATGGGTCTTGGAATTTATGATATGCACGAAGTAGACAAAATTATCATAATTCTTAAATGGTCACTTCTTGGGGGTGGATATAGTACTTAGAGAGAATATTTTTTTCAACGTCTTTGGAAAAACATATCGAAAATATAAAAATTTTAAAAATCAAAATAAAATACGATATAACCCTAACCCTAACAGTAAAACTGCTACTACTGCACAAAACTTACTAGCTTATGTCTAATGGAAAACTTTTGTTCTGCTATCACGCTTTTGAGGAGTGAGACCCTAGTTACAAAAGTATGCATAACACTGAAACAAAAACAAAAGCAACAGAATAAATACTGGTGAGGAAGGCAACTCCCATTATGTGTGTTGATGAATAGTGAAACAAGTAAGGAAGAAACAACTCAAAGATTAAGTAGAATTAGAATTATACCTTCTCGTATTAGACTTTTCTGGAAGTTGCAAAGTGGTAGTATTGCCACAAATTAAATTCTCACGGCGACAATAGACGTAAATACAACTGACCTATGCTAGAGATAGGTTGTCAACAACCACACAGTTGGGGTGAGTTGTGGTGGCTGGTTGTTTGTTGTTGTTATTTTTGAATTGTGAGCTGAAAGTAAAATTAATGAATATTAAATTTTACTATGTGCTACATTATAACTAACTACCTACAAATCTAATATATAAATTACAACAAAGGAACATCAAAATAAGAGATGTATTAAAAGACATAACTACAACGTTGTGCTGGTCAGGCAGCACGTCAACATTACGAAACAACCGTAAGTATGATCTCTCTGGATCATTGCTTACTTCAACTATGCCAGATTCTGTTCTTCAGAATTCTGTTTGTTTGCTCCATCATCAGAATTGTGTGCGCCAAATCTGTCACAAATGATTTGGTTTTTGCAAGCTTTATTTTGTTTATTTTTGTTTATCTTTATTTAATATTTTTATCAGTATATTATTTATTATTATTTTATTATTTATTTATTATGTTTATTACGTATTGTCTATCATGACAATGTCGTAAAGCTATTGTTGATTATAGCTGTATATGACACGACGGTATCTACTACTAGCTGACATTTTGCGTGCAAAAGTTTCATGATTTGGTTTTCTTGGTACTTTTCTTACACATCACTAGCACACACTCTTGGTAGTGTCGTGTTGTCCTCTTCATCGTTCTCTCTCTCTCTTCTGCATCTACCCCGCATCAAAGACAATTCTTGGCCATGTGTCGGAAGAAAGACTCGACCACGGTATATACTATCAGCCTTCATCTCCTCGATATCTGCTCGGATAAACGCATTATGATGCTCTAGTAATACCTCAAGGGGCACCTCCATCAGGTGCTGATCTCGAACAATTAGATTCTATATCTTTATTTTATCAAAATAGAGTTGTTGAAGCTCTGATCAGAGGTTCTCTGTAAAGGTGATGCTGTGCAATGATGTTGAAATTTCCATTTTTCATTAAAGAGGTTAATTAATTTACGTAACTTGTCTGGAATATGTTAGTGGATCAGCCATAGGTCTAATGCACAGTGGAGTTTTTGAATGGCCCAATGCAGCCCAGGTGTTTGCATCTTGTTCATGACATTGTTTAGTACTTCTTGGGCAATAGTCGTGTCTCCAGTGGCTACGGCACACTATTTTACAACAAATGTGGAGGAAGCATGTATTGTGTTTAGAGACAAAGTAGTTTGGACCAACTTCATCATGGAGTAAGATATTTCGACACAGTGTCATACAATTGTGAAGAATTCATTTGGGGAAAGCAAATATCGCTTGCATAATGTTGTCTTTGTGAGATTATCAATGAAATGCCTTTGTATGATTGAAAACAGGTCTGAGTAGAGTTTGAAATCCCCTAGTCATGCCGATAAACTTTCTCCCTGATATATTAATTCAGTTGGGGTTGCTGGATGAAAAACGTTTCTTACAAGCTTTGTTCTAATATCACACTGTATATTTACCAGATCTGGTCTTGTGAGTTTCTGGTATTTCTTTTTCCTTTTTTCATCAGCATGTCCCATGACTTCTTCGTAGCTTTGTGTTGATGCAAACTTGTGTCTGAGGAAAATAAGTGATCACACCGTATCTATGTATTTAGTTCTTGTGTTGATGTAGTTTAATTTAGCACTAATATCAAAAGGTTTTCTTTATTGTATGGGAGCGTTAAGCTCCTCTTTTTCCTGGTGATTTGTTCCACTAAGTAGAGAGTGTGTATACTCACTATTGTGCTATGTGATTCCGCACGACGTCATTTAAATGGAGAGTGCGCAGGTTTGCAGGTACTGGTGATGGGATGATGATTTGTTATGACATATTTAAGATTCAAGGACGATAGCTGGTGAGGAACTATTGTTCTTGTATAAAACATCAGCAGCTGCCCGAGAGCTGGGATGGTCTATCAAACGGTGGACATCAATAATTAATATAGCTATCAATGATTGTTCAATCTGTTTGTAATACTATTTCGGAACTTCATCTTTTCGTCCTGCGTCAAGGAGATTCTGTACCGGTGTATTCAACGATAAGTAGATTTTATTGCATTGAATTCAGCCTTTGAAGTGAATGCATTGAGGGACGAACCTATCTTGGACGCTTTAGCTGGGCATATCCCATCAAATCTATGTGATGGTAGGACTTGGGTGGATGTAACACAGAAAGTAGCACCTCGCATTCAAATATACCGTCTTATGAGCAAAGCTCTTTTAAATATGTTATAGAAGTCATTAGTCATTTTTTATATAGAAATGCTATGAATGTTTTTGCTTAAGTATGAGATTCCATTGTCCTAGGAGACTTTTTAGTAGTTTGCTATTCATTCCTGTGTTAAATACTGGATAAAGGAACAGTTCCTAGACGCCCCACTCACGAATTGATGATTTTGATATTGATTTCCAAGCATATTGTAATGCCAAAGTATTACTTGGATCATATTACCATTTGTAACACTTTCCTGGATGTGAGGGCCATATCCTTCCGTTCACTCTGAAAGAGTGATTACCTTTAAATAATACCAACATTTCTAACGGTTCTCAATGCTCACAAAAGATTGCGTGATAGACACATTGTTCACTCTCTGGGGGGTTGTGTTTGCTAGGCCAATCAAGAATCTTCATAATACATTTAGTCAAAAACTTCCATTGCGATCTGATCCATGTATTTGGAAGAAGCTTTTCTAGTTTATCATATGAGCTCAAATATATGATATCACATGTTACTCCTTCTAGTTGAGCAAGTTCCAAGGGGAGTTTTGTCTGATCCCAGCACAGTGACGGTACAGAGCTTTAAACCAGAAGTTCCTTCAAATTTTTAAACTCTTGCTCTGGATATAGATGCAGTAGACCTAGGCCCAGAAATTTTGTTGGTAGGTGAAAATATAGGACAGGGGACCTCTTGGAGATTATGACATATTTTGGAGATGTGGCTGTGAACAATTTGTTAGCAAACTTCTCACAACAGACCAGTGCTAGAGTGAGGGTTGGGAGTGGGTATGTTATGGATTTATAGATTTTTGATAACGATGTCAGGATAACTCATTTTGCTTCATTTTGTTCCACACTTCAACAATATACACTAACACTTCGTATTGACAATTAAATTATCAATTACATCTGTACACTGACGAATCCAAGATATTCCCTAAATAAATTCCTATCATATTTTTTCAAAACAGCTGTATTGTTTTCTTTGTCAGGGATATGGATGTTGCCCTTTATTTTCAATATGAGTAGCACACTTGATTTCTTATTGAATGCCAAGGGGTCCAGGCACATTGTGATGGGAACCTTGCTCTATATGTGACATGTAACACTTTCCTCAAGACATTGATAGGGATTTCAGCTTTATGAATTAGTTCATTTATGTCATTATCTGGAACATAGGTTCACATGCCACCATCATTGAAACAGCTGCACGTCCAAAAAGATATTTGTGTTCAGGCCCAGTATCCGCAAATACAAGAAGTGATTTAAAAATATAGATCCATACAGAAGTGAATTGTATGGAATATCCATAGGTCTACAAATTATACATGCACTTGAATCACTCGCAGATATGCAAACGTGTGTGAAAATAGCCTGCGATAATGACTCAGCACTAGATGTTGCAGGTATCTTTGAAAGATGGGACACCTCAATGCAGCACTTTGATTTAGTACGCAACGTCATGATATGCATCAAAATAAAGATTGGATCGAAGATAACAACCGAGAGAGTAATTGGACATTCCAATACAAAAACACTCAACCGAAAGCATATATGATCGGAACAGATAAATCAAGCTTGTGATAAGATTGCAAAAACACTGAGGGGTAGTAAGCATTCTATGCCGATACCAGTAACAATTCCAGGAGAGGGGATTTCATTGTGGGTTGAGAATGAGAAACTATATATCAACTTCGATAGTAAGATTCGGAAAAAATATTACGAACACAAAGCAATGAAAATCATTTGCAAAAAATATAAGTGGACAAGGACCCAATTCAATATCATACAGTGGGATGCGAATGAAGAGGCGATGACAATGTTTTCAAATTAACATAAGGTTTGGGTGTCGAAATACATCACACATTTTCTGCCGATAGGCAGAAACATGGAACGTAGATCGGAGTGGCGAGAAAATTATTGCTCTCACTGCAAAAAATGCAAAGAATCCCATGAAGACTTATTGAGGTGCGATGAAGCAATGAGTAGGGATACCTTTCAAGACATTTTACACTAATTCAACGAGACTCTCGAATCATTACATACCCCACAACAACTTCGCTCGCAAATAATTTTGATGATCACAATGTGGAGATCCAATATCATATTTGACCAATCCTTCCATACATCGGAAAAGTGAATATTTTAACAATTGAATTGTGGAAATCAGTGCAGAAATATAAATCAAGGACTTAATCAGCTGTTCTGATTTATAAATTACTACATTGAAATATAATATAGTTACTGTTTAAAATTTGTATTAATTTAATAATCAAATTATGGAAATCAGTGCAGAAATATAATTCAAGGACTCGATCAGCTGTTCTGATTTATAATTTACTACACCAAAATAAAATATAGTTACTTATTTAAAATTTGTCTAGTTGAGTTATTTGGTATTTTTAATTTGGTAACTTAAATGATGATCTGGCAATAAAATATTAACCAATGTGCTAAGTTTTAATTCAATAACGTAAATTATAATTCAACACAAAAATATTAATTCTCATGTCATTGAATTACAATTTAAAATATTTGGTAATTTCAATTTTAATGCAATGCTGATTTTTGATTGAATGGCTACTGATTTTTATTTCATGTATTGTTAAATTATTATCTAAAATATGTAGTGTCGCCAAATCATTTATACTGCAACATGTTGTTGCACAGTATCCCCAAGGAGCTCTAAAAAGGCCTGAGTATCTTCCATCTCTGTTTTGGGCACATATAGAGCAGGATCAAATTCCTCATTTTCTTTAGACAGATTGTGGGGTGTTACAACAGTAGATAATGTGCCATTGAAAAGACCAAGGAGATCAGTGTATGGGACTACAACACTGTTTGGTGAATCATTTTTGGTTACCTCATCACAGCTTGCTGGTTCAATTTCATTGATCATACAATGATATTTATTGCTGGTCTTGAATTTCTCCTCCAACTTTTTACGTAATGGTGTAGCACGTTCTGTTGCTACCAAGTAATAGCACTTACTGAATTTATGTAAATCATCATATGCCCATCCTGAGTACTTCTTGTTGGACACTAATTTCCTTTTTTGGTTGGTCACTTGAACTCGTTTCAATCTCTTGTACCTACAAGTCCTAATTAACATTAAAAAAACATAATTAAGGCCTCGTCACTTGGGGTACAACTATTCTGAAAGAGAACAATCTGTTTTTTTATAGGGATTGAAACTGCTATACCCACTTGCAATAGGACCAAATTCTTCCAGAAACAAAAAAAACATTCTTCCAATTCATCTTTACTAGCTTCATTATGTACCATATTAATGGTAATTTTTGACAGAAGTTTGTCAAAAAAAATTGGTTTTGCTTCCCTATAAAGGCTTGAATAGTTCCAAGAACAGAAGTGAGATATAATAGATTAGCAAAAGGTTTGGCCATATGTAATGACTAGAAATGAACTTACCTGATTTTTATGAGAAGTTCAAGGAAAACAATTGTTAGCAAAGAAAATGAATGAAAATGGCAAATCAATTGAACTTACATGTAAAATGTTTCTTGAGATTACTACATAGACTCCCATGTTTGCAATTAATAGCTTTTCTGATTCTGTCTTTTGCCTTTGTCCACAGCTGGCTACAAAATTCTGGAGACATATTATCAGGTTTTTATGACAGGACTTGTACTTGGTCAGAAATGCATGTTGTATACTCCCCTCATCCTCGTAACTATCCAACTGACTGTCACTAGTAATAAATTTCACTTGGTGAAATAATTCTTCACAAGCATAACTACTAGACCAGTGATCCAAAAAAGTCTATACATCCTTTGCGTCATTATAGACATAAGATATCTTTTTGGGTTGCGTGTGATTTTCTTCCATTTCAGCCAACTTGTCACTTTGAGCTTGTAACTGCTCTCTTAATTCTTTGATTAGTAATTTTTGTTGTTTGTCTACTATTTTAGTACATTGGTTTATTGTAGTTGCTCTTTGACCTTTATTCTTGTTGTGTTGAGATATATCATCAGCAAACACTATGTACTTAGATGTTTATAGTATGGGGTGCCATATGGTCAAAAATGCACTTACTATTAGTCCCCTTCATTTTTGAGCTTTGTGATTGCATAGCTTGACTAGACTTGATGGTCTTTACGTTTGCTGATCTGATTCAATATGAGCTTGCTTTTAACCTCTGATCCAAATTGGATGAGAACAAATTTATTGTTTTATGTGGAAAAGGGAGAGGTAATTATAATTTGATTTGTTATTAGTAATTATATTGCTTTGATCATTTACTTATAATAAATTATAATAAAACTTCCAATTGGTGTCAACGTTTGGCTTAAATGATATCATTTAATATCTTATACCCAAATTCCGAATAAAGATACCTCTGGAAACAGGGTGAATTGGGTAAGTAATATGTACAACCATAATTTTGCTTTTGTAAAAAGATTTAATGTTATGAAAATAAATTAATCCATTACACAAATGCATCAACCAATGCAAATAACAAGGTACATAAGTTTAATGAAATGTGCAATACACACATTGAATTATAACAATGTTATAGATAGTGAATTTTCAAAATTATAATAACATTATCACCATACTATAATCATGTCAGAAATAGATATCAGGCCTGGACGTTAGTGGTGACATTAAGACATCATTGATGTTTTAATTACGTTCTAAGTGCAAATAGGATTGCTTTGGGATTTTGTGTAGCACATTAAGCTATCTATAAATCGATGAAATGTAAATCCAGAAGCCATATAGGAATCAAACTGAAAACCTGCCTGATTTAAGGCAAAGATGATATCGTCTTTTGCTGGAAATCTATTGTGTGCCAAATATGTGGAATTGTATAATTCCTCACACAACATTCGCACAACATTGCACCATTTTTCTTTCCACCATTCATCTTGTACTGTCCTTGTTATAGTATTTTTGGTATTTTCTCCACCAATGATGTGATTCATTAGATGAATTTGCAATCTTTCCACCCCACCAATAAAATCTCAACTTATACTAGGATCATTTTCTCACTTCAGGAGACAACACCCAAGCAGATGTAAATGGCATCTTCAGACATGTGTGATAAATTGTGATTGGGAAAATGTGTTTGTATTAATTATTGACGGAAAGAAGAAATTAATAAATCAATAATTTTTGGTTATTGCATCTCCTAACAGCTCATGACTATGACAGCAGTCTACCATACAGACATGATTAATCAATTGAACGACACATGATACATTTTAATTCTTTAAAGGCAAAGAAAGCAATTAATGAGTGTTTAGAGTTTAGTTTTCTAAATTAATAATTACAAAGTATGTGATGATTGAATATGCATACAGTTCGAATAAATAGAAGAAACGATCAATTTCAAGTTAAGTTTAAGTTCTGGAACCAGATGAAATTTCTTCCGGAAATAGATTACATACGTCAGCAACGAAATATCCAAAAAAAACACATCATAAATGTAGAACTTAGTAGACATTACATATATCATGAAATACAAATTGAAGTTTTAAATAAAAATATATTCTTATTTCTTACTTAGATATGTTTGATTAGATATTTTCTACTTACATTAGTAGATTGCGTATTAAATAATAAATAGTGAAGATATCCGAAAAAGAGATAAGACGAAGATTCTTCTAAACTTAACATCAATTTTGGGAACTCAAAATAACTCACGAAATTTTCTAAGCAAAGAGAAGCGTTCTTTTTCGCACTTTCTTATACCTAGAGAAAAACAAAATATAAAAAAAACGTGTTTTCTAATTTCCTTATCTACAAGTACGTCAAGCTATGTTAATTCCAAGAATGCATTTCTATCATAAATTGGCAATAACACAAACAATTTGCCTGACAGCAATCTAAAAATAATGGCCCCACACCGTTCTGTTGCACTGAAATATGTGCTGCTTTTCCTAGCATCATCACAAATTACAAATGCTTTCACTCCTTTAGCTAATCATAATCTTGGATTATCGTCCACTGTTCTCTTTTCTACTGAAGCCGCAGTTTCTGAACGAACTGGAAAACCAACTGGAAATTCTTTTCTTCCAGAAGAGGCCATCGAACGCGCATTAAAAGGAAATCCTATTGAGAAAATAAAGCAAAAACAAGATGCCACCGCA
>Ga0209092_10003705_pt1 | contig 13059 bp, 23 predicted proteins | sample FraStrMetagenome_FD_187446 | JGI IMG/M metagenome (GOLD analysis project Ga0209092, IMG submission 187446) | Marine eukaryotic phytoplankton communities from Arctic Ocean - Fram Strait ARC3M Metagenome (SPAdes) (version 2) | ecosystem: Environmental > Aquatic > Marine > Oceanic | place: Fram...
GACTCGAAGTCAATCGTTCCACCCTCCATATCACCACCAGTACCGAAGATAACCATCTGTCCGGTAGTGATACCACCATCCTCAACAGTAGGACGGGTAGCCATGTATGTGTCTTTTAGGTTGTGGAAAGCTCCCGCCTCCTCAAAGATAACGAGAGAGGCGTCCTTACCACGGGCAGCGTCAGGGTTATCCTTAAACGTAATAGCCTCAACCTCAGACTTGTAGCCCTTCTCAACGGGCTGGTTGTTAATGTACTCTAGGTAACTAGCCTTCTTGTGGTTCTGCTTATCAATAACAGAACGACGCTTAGACCAGCCTGTATGCTCGTTAAGGAAATCCATATTGGCCGCAGCCATAGTCATGATTCCCTTAGGATACAGGTACTTCTTGTCGTGTGCGCACAGCAGAGTGTAGCTATCCTTGACCGTGTTAAACTGGTTGCAGGTAATAGCAGCATTCTTGTACGAGAAACCTTTACGACGAGCCTTAGCTACGATGAGGTGGTGTCCTCCGTCAAGCCAGTTCTCGTTAACAGTAGTAGACAGGCCTAGGTCTAGCATCTTCTGCTTATCTATACCGTTACGCGCAATCTCCATAAGCCAGAAGTACTCGTAGTCGCCATCCCAGAACCCCGGGAAGTCTACCTTCTTGACTGCACCACCCTTCTTGTTACCAGTGTCCATGATTTTCATCTGGACGTAGTTAAGATAGAAGTAGTGATTGCCCGTAATGTGCGTGTCACCCACCTTATATCCCTCTTTGCAACGGCGTAACTCTTCCGTCCAGAACTCATAGAAGTCCTGCGAACCTTCAGGCGCGTCGATATAGTACCCCTGCTTTTGAAAGTCAAGGGAAGCACGCCGGAACTCCTGAGTGTTCGTTAGTTTAGCCATTAATAGTAGGCCACTTTTCTAGTACATCAAAAGAAGGACACGCTTTATGCGGTGCATACGTTGAGTGTCCTTGGACTTTCACCTCTACTCCTATTACCCCACGAAGCGTTTCTACAAGGTTTAGAAATGCGCGTTCTTGTCCGTGGTTCATAGTGTCTTTCGGCTTCATATTCTTATCACATCCGCCAATATAACAGATGCCAATGGTATCCTTGTTGTGACCTTTGCAATGAGCACCTTGCCTAGCGACAGGACGACCAGCCTCAATTGTTCCGTCCAACAAGATACAAAAATGATAACCGATGTCTGACCATCCGCGACCATCCACGTGCCATCTGCGGATATCTGCCACATCATGCTCACGACCTTCCGGTGTTGCGCTACAATGCAGGATAATCTCGTTAATCTCTCTCATGACTTCTTAAAATTGCCAGTACCTCCGCGACCGTCGCTTACAAAGCCGCCAAATCCAGACTTAGTCTTAACTTCGTCCATTTTAGCGCCACATTCGCAGATATCAACGCGATTATCGCTTGAATCAAAGTGCTGAATCTCTCCATCACGAAAGCGCATAGTCAATACGTCGCTGTATTCTTTCTTGCCCGGGCATGCCGTGCACTTAAACTTAGCCATTAGTCTTCAAATAAACCTTTACTTCCGCCGCCTCGCAGTTTAGTCTCTGCGGACTGCTCTTTCTTAACCTGCTCTTCTAGGTCTCCTACAGTCTTGACGACTGCTGGGAGTTTCTCTGCAAGGTCAAGCAGCTTGCCGATAAGCTTTACAGCTTCACCGGTGTTATCACTTTCATCATCCTCGTCAGGGCTAAGGTACTCGTCAATCTTTCGATTAATAGCACGGATGCCCCGCTCAGATGCTTGTAATGCCTCACGAGTGGTACGAAGTGTACGCGTCGCGGACGTCTCCTGCAGCTCCTTGTACTTTGCAAGGGCAGCTTTCATGCGAACTGTAAGCTTAAACTTAGGGTCTAGCTTCAGGTCTTTCAGGATACGGATGTGCCGCTCCTTCTCTTCGTACATCTGGTAAGGCGACTTGTAGTCAACCGTGTGGTAGATGTACGCAAACCATGTTGTTGCATTTCGCTTCTCCCGGTCTTTGTCCTCAGCGATGAGGTCACGGAACTCTCCAATAATACGAAGCTCTGGGTCTACTCGTACGACAAACCCCTCCATTACAAATAGCCTCATTTCTTCTTCTTTTGTTTTTGGGCGCTACGCTTAGAACGTGTCAGGTTTAACCTGTGCAACCTGTAGGGGTTAACGTGGAAACGACCAAACATGGGTATGCGAACAGAGTCGAATGCACCGTGCTCAATAGTTTTACGCAGGAACACAAACTGGGATTCTACGATAGAGCGTATCTCGTCTACCGTAGTCCCAAATTCGTCTGCCAACTTAGAGTAAAGTTTCTCTTTGAGTTTGTTAATCGCCATCGTTTAACCCTAACGGATTCTCCCAGTCTTCCTCGGTCATCGTGTAGTTCACGACTATCTCATGCTCGCCGAACTGTAATTCATAGGCCATCATCTTAGACCCTTGCTGCTCCAGAACTAACTGCTGCTTCTCTAGGTAAGGGAAGACTAAGTCAAGTTCAGAAGGATAGCGAAATACAACTTCGAGATTAGAGCGATTCATTCAGGTTTGTCGGTAATAGTAAACTCAATACTTTCGAGCTCCATCTTAGGAGACACAATATCAAGATACTTATATATACCGAACTGGTCTTTGAAAATTACGCCTTTGTCTTTAAGCGCCTTAACGTAGTTATTCAAAACAGCTACGTTCTTCATCTGCAGTTTCTCGGCTACTCGCCTGCGTGCAGTCTTACTTGCACAGGTAAAGGGGTCTATCTCTAGAAACTCTGCCAGCACATTCATCTCAACTTCTGTGAGTTTAAGAATGCCGTTGAGTAACATAAGGTAGTCCCTAGTTCCTGTGAGCGTAACGGGTACTTTAACTTTTCCCATCAGTCCAATTCTTTACATTCTGTATCTTCCTACCTAACCGTCTACGCAGCGCGCTTTTGATTACGTTTAGAAGCGACAGAATTAGTTCGTTTTCGACAGACCACGACCGTTCGTTGAGATACTCGAATCTATTGACGAGCATATCTACTACTTCTTCGTTGGTCGTGCCGGGGACGTTTTCTCCATCTACCTTTTCTGTGAACCGTACGTTCTGAAAGCTCGCGCTTTTAAAGTTGTACAGCCGGTAGAATATGCCCCGCTTTTCTGCTTCCATAATTAAAATTACTACAACAAATCGTAATATCCAAATCCGCTATACAAGAAAAGGACCGCCCGAAGACAGTCCTTAACTTACAATGGAGAGCCAATCAAGGCTTCCGTGGATTCTGTGTACAATATACTGCTAATCTTTTAAAGCGCAAAGGACCCCGCCAGAAAAACCGACGAGGCCCCCGCCTAAGGCAACGAAACACCAGCTGCATGGCCAGTGTAACGCGCACATCACTCAGCAACGAGCGACTCGATAGTCTCTTTGACTTCAGCCTCAATAGAAGGCGTCGCATCAGTGAGCAAATCTTGATAGGTTGCAATCTGCACCTTCATGTTGTGGATAAGAAGCTCCAGCTCCTGTGCTTGCTTTTGCGCGTTTTCCAAATCTTTGATTCTTGACGCAAGTTGAGCTTGGGTTGCCTGCTGTTTAGCTTCTACAAATTCTTTGTTAATCATCTTTACTAAGTTTTACTACTACCTCACCGCCGGACTCTTCTGTTTCGTAGCAGAAATCTGTGAGCACTCCATCCCCGTCTTGCACAAACGTCATCGTAATGTGCTTGTTTGTATACGAGGTGGCAATCACGCCATCTACTCCAACAAAGCACTGAGCTTCGTCCCACGTAAACAGTCCGTCGTTTCTTTTAGGCATTTCATAAATATAATAAACAAAAAGCAGGCCCCGCTAAGGGCCCGCTTTCCTGTTATCCACACCTGAAGAGCCGTAAGGCGAATTCAAAAAATAGGTATCCTACAATATAGTAGTACACGTTATCTTAGTAGTCTCATACCTACAGCGGCATCAGGTGCCTATGGTCGTATGTCGCCACCCCTCACTGCACTTGACTACTGAAGTGTAGTTGGTCCCCTATTCCCAGCCCTAAAGCATAAGATGTAGAGAAAGCCAGTAGTCCTAGCAGCTTAGTTCCTATAAGCTGTTTAGCTTCGAAACGCCCCTGACGCTTTTGTCCGGGAAAAGGTAATGCCACTGCAACTGCAATTGCTGGAGCGCCATAGGCAAGTCCTGCATCCACGTCGCCAGTAGCGTACCCAACCCCAACTCCAGACATGAAGAGGATAGCGCACCGCTCTAATGGGAAGTCAGGCTGCCGAGTGCGCCTCCCGCTTCCCTGAAACGGATTCATCCACGTTGCGGTCTTTCTACCGCTAACAATCATCGCCTTTGGTAGACGTCTCCGTGATGGAGACCACTTACCTCCCGGATGAGAGTTCACTGTAGCCAACGTGAAGTTGTGATTGCGGTGTAATACGTTAGTGCCGATTGCACACTCCTGACTGAGACACACCGCGAGGCACAGAAAGAAGATTGTAAAGATGAGAGTAAAGAACTTTTTCATTACTTCAAATGTACAACCGGTCTTACGAGCCTTGTCGAAATGGAGACCCTAACAATTCGCGTTAGTTCTATACAGTGTAAGTGGTTGTCCTACATCGTTATCTAGAATTCGTCGAAATAAGCGCATTACCACAGGCAGATTTTAGTGCTTAGTGTACTACATACCCTTTGTTTACTGGGGTTACAGGAGTACATGACACGATGGCAGGTTCATGTCAGTCAGTATGTCAGTATGGCAGTGTACATGACAGCACCTGACAATGTGTCCATTCTATGTGATTGACATGCCGTAAACTTGCGTATGTCAGATATTTGTGTAGCTTTGCGTAAGTGTTAGCTACGCTGCCAAGCAGCTAGCAAGCGACAGGCGCTAGCCTGACAACTACTACGAAGTAGGATATAACACGAGTGACTCTGTAAGAGTCTGCGAGTGGCTGACACTGAAACAGCCCATACTGTTGCCCTTGGATAAGGGCTAGTCTCATAAAACCCCGTACTGAACCGAAGGTTCCTTATATCCACAGGCTTACTGTGTCTCTGGATACTCACCTCTACTCATGTATCATGAGGAAGGGGGTGCTAAATTTTTTATATAAAATTTCTGGGGAAGCGTGTGTGGGTACCATCTAGCGTTGAAGCCCCCAACTAAAAAGACAAGTGAACACCCCCCGCATGATTCTCTAGTAGAGGTAAAACATCCGAGTGATACCTAACGGTATGCACTTACTATTGTCCTACCTATCCCGCACACATGACCACACGACGCACAATGCACGCACCTGAGCACACTACGCACAGAGACAACGCTACGTGTGTGCCATAGTAGAGAAGAAACATCCCATGTGACGTGATGAGTAGTCAATACTTAACCAGATACGACTGGACAGTGGGTGTCGTCCCCCACTATATAGGTAACGATGTGGATGCGAGCCATCTCTTTTGATAGAGTGTAAGTGCCGTCCACATCGTTCACCCTACTATTGTGCCCTTTCTCTCCCTTTCTCTCTTACTACTCATTGTAGTGCTATGTAATTAGTTAGCACTCAACCCTCAAATACTACATACAAATGATTCTCCTTTCTAAGAACCACTACGACAAGATGGCTGAAGTTGTTACCCAGTTTCAACAAAACAACAACTTCCAGTTTGTCAATATCACACGTCACGAGGATGTATTCACCCTCGCTCCTCATCACCCTGCTTTGGGTAATGTTGGTCACGTGTACCAGACTAGAAACTTCAACACTGTCATGGACATCAAGAACGAATGTCTCTGTAACGGTGTATCTGTAGCACACAACGCATAATCTCATTGGGGTCACGACATACTGTGGCCCCATCAATCCCCTTTCTCTCATGTATCACGAAGACAACAACGCATCAGTATGGCCAGTCATACTCGTATGCGCTCTCCCCTTAGCTATCGCAGTGCTCTCCGCATTGTGATGGCTTAGGCCACGGTGTAGAGTTGATTACCATGCTTATGCATAGCAATAAAAACAATTACACCATGCTCTTATTTCCCACCGAATGCATCGTCACTTGGAACCGTGACAATACCTCTGCACACTTTGCCACGTTCTTTGAAGATGGTGAGGTTGCCAAGGAATGGACAGTTGATTCTGCCACTGCTAAAAAGCTGATTGCTGAGTGCCCTCTCCCATTGTACCAGTGCGAATACTGATAACCAGCCCTACACTTAACAGTGTGGGGCTACAACCCTTTCCCTCATGTCCCTTACTACTCCACGTACACCAACTCTCAAGTCTCTCTACAAAGGACCATCTGTTCCTTGTGGCACGTCTGACTTCAAGAACTCACGGTCTAAGTTCATCAACTTTGCAAGCTGCAAAGTCAACGAGAACTTCTACAACCGTAACAAGTAATCACCGGCCCTGCACCTCACGGTGTGGGGCTATATTCTGTAATAGAGTTGAGAATCCACAATTACGTGCAGCAATAAAACAAGATTCTCATGCAAGCACTCAACACACTCCTCCGCAAGCTCGCCGTAGTCACACAGCACATCGCTGCAATGCAAAACCAGCAGGTCGCGTACTTCCTCGCATCAAAAATCAAGCTCGCTGCATCATTCTCATCAGTGGACTACGTGGACATCGCAGACATCGCAGACACGTACGTAAGCGACTGCGCAGACAACTTCTGCCCCGAGGATATCAAACGCCTCAAAGCAATCAGCTACGCACTGCGCCAAGCAAACACTGCACTACACGCAGTACAAGACGCACAACTCGCACAAATCCCATCATAATTCTCAGGGCAGTCCTCAACAACAGGGCTGCCCACAACTCTCTTTCTCATGCAATCACATCAATTCATCTTCGTAGAGTGCGGCATCACCATCGCTGTAGTCCTCCTCGTCATGTTCCTCTTCAACAGATACACAAAATGACACTCCTCTGTCAAATCCTTCTCTGCGCACCTCTGCTTATGATAGCATGTGTCGCAGCTTACGAACTCAGCTAATCACATGTCTGAACACGAATCACTTCTCTTAGACGTAGGCAATGCACTAGGTGTGTTAGCCGTCGTCGCTTGTTGCTTTATCGTAGCAACTGCTGTCGGTATGGTATGCCAAGGCATCAAACAAATCGTATCCAAGTAACCTCATGGCCTCTGCACATAAGTGCAGGGGCTATATTCTCTCATCTCATTTTTCTTTTCGGACAAGTCCGTACAACACTACCATCATGAAACATCTATTTCTTTTCGCGGCCTTTTGGGTTCTCACCATCAGTGCTCTCCGCGCGCAAACTCCTATGTATCAGGCTGACTTCAAGTGCGGCTTGTACCACGTCAATGTTGTCATCGCGCCAGCCGAACAGGTTGCAGCAACGTATGACTACAACTTTGAGAGTGTTGGCGTAGGTATTCTCAGTTACACGGGTGACGGTGACTTCGTCACAGTTAACAACGAGAACGGTCATGTCAATCGCTTCGAGCATATCGCAGGCGACACATACGTGATGCACAATGACGTTTTCGGCGTGGATGTCACCGCAATAGGTACATTCGTACCAGCAACCGTCACCGACTAACATTCCATAGGCACATCCGTAACAAGGTGTGCTTATGCTCCAAAGTAGAGGCGATAGTCCATTCTCATTTACAGAGACATTCTCCTGTGGCTCACATACAAACAGGGAGACGTAGCACCGCTTGCGTTAACGGTTTTATTGCAAAAGTCAAGCCCAGTGTACGTTCTAAAGCTTGACGTATATCAACGTACCTGTCCCAGCTTGGACAGCATAGTCAAAGTTAGGGAGTGTGTAGCTGTATATGACGTCTACGGACCAGCACACACTCCCGTTTCTCATCCTGCTGAGTCAGGTAGGGGCACTCGTTAGGAACTCAGCACTCAGGCTGTTTAGTAATGCGAGGCCCCTTATCTCATTCGTAAGTTCAGTGTCGGGACATTCCCTCATCCCTTGGCTCAGCCTTTGGAGCACTGACTTACTCTCTTTTTCTCTTTTTCACTCTCATACAAACACAACTATCATGTACCTCAACATCCCCAACAACAAGCCCGTTGCAACTACAACTCCTGTTGCACGCCCACGTATGTTCTCCGCTATCAATGGTGTAATCACAGTTGCTAAATGAGCAACCGTGACACCATCGACGGTAAGACAGGCGCCGAGTCTATCTTACACCGTTGCATCGCTCTCACCGAGAACATGCCAGAAGCACAAGCATATCATGCTCGTGTTGCTGTCATGAAAATCAACCATGACATTGCAAAAACACTGTACAAGCCAAGCGATACACCTTACCATGTAAGATGTAAAAACTTAGCCAACTATTGGTTCCAAGCAACGCAACGCAATTACATCGACCGCTACGAGCAGGAAGTCTACGAGACTGCCGGCCAAATTGCGCTCGATTTCTATGTGGCTGTCAAATACCACGAAGACATGTTAGCACCTCTTCCTTTCTAACACAATATGCGCGCACTCCATTCGGGGTGTGCGTATATGCCCTAAGTAGAGGCGAAAGTCCATTACCAATTACAGCATTTCTCATATCAAATAATTACACATACCATGCAAAAAGCAAAAATCACCCGCATCTTCGGTGCGATGACCCAGTCCAACGGTGCAATCCAAATCTCTGCACTCGTAGTACGCCCCGGCGAAGAAACCTTTATGGGCACCACAGACGGTGACCAAGTCCTCGCCAACATTGTCGTCTCTAATCTCGACACCAAGTTCGAAGAGGCTTTCCTCACACCCAATGCCGAAGACGAATCTCGTTGGGATGCCAAAGTCTCAGGGGACTTGCCCACTCCTATCGAGGCGAGCTTCCGCTCCTTCGTTGCACACAAGGAAAAAGAGGGCGTCTATTGGGCCGTTCCTGCATAACCTGCAACCGTTTACCATGTACCCTCGCCATAATCGGCGGGGGTACTACCCTCTCTTCCCATCCGGCCAATGCGTGCCACTTTTCTACTACCATGACAATCAAGACATTTCTAGTTGCTCTCTTGTCAGTCGCGCTGACTTGTAGTGCTTCTGCACAAGAATACCGTACCAGTACTCGCAAAGCCTGTGCTGCTTACAAGCACAACACCGTCAAAGTTAATCGCGCCTCGCGTTCATTCTTGCCAACTGGCACAGCATGTATTGCATGGCGTGGCAACAAACCAAGACGTCGCGCTCGCCGCTACGCACGCAGACTCAATCGTTCAAACAACTCATAATACTCTCATGAAACAATTTCTCCTCTCCCTTGCAGTAATCTGCTCACTCGCTTCTTGCACTCAAGAAGAAATCACACCTCGTATGACTTCAGTCAACGACTTCGGTATCGAATACGGTCAACTGTATGACTACGAAATCGAAGACCCAACTGCTGTCCTCGGCACAGGCCAATGTGCATTCATCAATGACACACAAATCATCGTCTATGCAGACAATGGTGTCGAGTTCACCCAAACCTACGTCTTTGTAGGCGAGGCTATCCGTGTATTCTATGACGACTCCCATTGGGAAACACTCGACTACGAAGCTGACCAATCAGTACTTGTAGGCGAAGTCACAGTGGACACGTACTTGACCATCTTTATCGACTAACACGTAAGCGGGCGCCTTCGGGCGCTCGCACTATGTGCTTTCATGACTCCAACAGACCGTTTTTACCCGCGAATAGGGTAACAATTTCACAAAAGTAGAGGTGAAAGTCCATACTCATACTAAGCATTGTTATAGTAGCAATGTATATGCTGACACACAAGCTATTCATTTCCAACTCTTTATACAACATGTTTTACATAACTACCTACATTTTACTTACTGCTGTGTCCGTGTACTTCATTCGGAACGCAAACCAACGTACCGACCGTGCAATCAAACTCAAGCGCAACTACGAAGCGTGGCTCCGCAATGCAGAGGTTCGTCTTTGCAACCAAACTACTAGCCTCGATGCCGCCTATGCTCGTATCGACTTCCTCGAAGACCAGCGCAGCGCAGCTGCGGAGCAAAGCGACGCTCTAGTAACTCATGACTGCATGTTCGAGCCTACAGATGAGATTCTCGGTGCTATTGATGCCGACAACCGCCTAGACACAGACATCACGATTGATGACGCACGTCTTGACGTTCTCTCATGGTCTCCTCAGCATGCAGGCGACTCAGGTTACACTGACAACAACTGCTCTTGCGCCTATGGTGACGAGGACACAAGCGATGACTGCTAATGTCCGACGACCACGATGACTTGGAGAACTTGTTCAACGAGTTCTTCAACAATGCAAGCAGTACGCCACTACCCGAGCCTACACCTGACCAAATCAGGTTGGAAGCCATGACTGCCACCGAGCTCCACATTCAAGCCTTTACCGAGGCCTCTGAACGTGGCGGTGACGGCTATCATGAAATGCTTCCTAACTGGATGGAGGAGTTCGCGTACTACCTGCCCATACTCGAAGATTACGAAGAGTATGAGCAATGTCAGAAAGTGTTTGACACCATGCGTGCAATCCGAGAGGATGGCAACAATCGCAAACTCCAACAAAGCCTACACGACCTCAAAGTCGAGATGGTGCATGAGGAAACCGAAGACGACACAGATGAACCAGACTTCTGACCGAGACCCGCTGTTTTACACAGTCTTCGAGGCTGTCCAGCGAATCGTGACTTCTATCGAGTACGGTATCAAGTTTAACGACGACTCTATCGAAATTGAAGAGCCAGCAGGCAATCATTTCGACCTCCCACGCCAGCAATGGCTTGGTGAACTACGCGTAGGCCTTAAGTTCTTTGAAGAACACGAGGAATACGAGATGTGCGCGCGCTGCATAAAGTGTATCGAAACACTCGAAGCAGAGCCAACCATTGAGCAAATCATCCGACAAATCTCTGACAATGCCAAACGCAAAGACCAGAATTGATGGAATCAAAGCCTCCGTGCGTAACCTGACACAGGAACGCCGGATGCAATACATCAGCCTCAAGCAACTTGCTCCCAAAGAGGAGCAGGAGTCTGTCCGCGAAGCCTTCCTGTTCTTTCAGGATGACGCGATGATGGACATGCTTGTTGACAAGTACGCCAAGTAATTAACAGTCCCTGCCTACCTGATACGATAGGCGGGGACTTCATTCTCTAGTATCAAACAACCTTTTATTTACACAACATGACGTTTAACGAAATCACCTCAGTCCGTAACGGACAAGACAAGTCAGGTCGCAACTTCAAGACTATCACCTTGACATGCACCACATTCCAACAGATGACGCACCCAATCACAGGCGCGACCGTCAATGCCATTGGCAACAGCTCAACACAAACCCTGAATGCATGGGAAGGTGGCGAGAATACTGTTGACAGCCCTTACAACCACTTGTTCAACTCGAACGTCGGTGGTGTAGTTGTTGGCACTCTCGAGACTCGTGAAGTCGAGCCTTACCTCATCGAGGACAACGTGGCAGGCAATGTTATCAGCCGCACGGTTGACACGTACACCACGTTCGTGCCGTCTACTCCAGACGCTGCAAACTACGAGTCTACTGCCAAGAATGCCTTCCGTTGGAACGGTCACCCTCTTGCTAGCGAGACTCCTGCAGCTACCGAGACCCCGACCATCGACTTCTGAAGATTGCAGAGCTGAGAAATGCGTATATATCCCCTGTCCTTTCATCATGATTGGGCGGGGGATATTTTTATTACAGGTATAGTGCTCCACCTGTTTAACGGGCACACGCTAATTATTAGCAAACATGGCTCCAGCAATGAAGCAATTTTACAAGCTCTCCGAGCTACCCACAATTCCTCGTAACACTGCCGCAGTCCTCGGGCAAAACCCTGAAGGTCGCACAGGTGTTCAACTAGTTCCAATCACTCCTGTTTACGACAGCGAGAATGCATGGATGATGACTTGCGTTATCACAGGCAAGAGGTTCTCACCAATTCAAGTGCCTCAGCACTTTCTCGAAGCAAGTGTCTGCAACGGCGCGGCTTTCAAGAAATGGCAAGCGCGTCAACCCAAGCCTCAGAAGGCAAAGCAAAAAGCTAAGTAACTCGCAAGAGTCTGGCTTAGCCAAGTCGTCCAGAGGCCTGCAGGCTGATGGGCGCTGACCTGTACATCTACAGGCGGAGTAGTTTCGATAAGCTGCAGGTGACTAACACACCACTAGGAAGGTAACAACCTTAAACTGTTAGCGTTCTTGCTTGTTTGCTCGTTACGAAACAAGACGACGCCTCATCGCTAAAGAGGAAGTCAGTGCACGTAGTTGCATCGTTGTACGCGAACCGTACGGCACTGGCGCCGGCCTTCGTGTATGGAAATTATTCCTGCACACATTTTAACACAAACCACATGAAATACATACTTTCCTTTATGGCGTTTGCACTCGCCTTTAATTTAAGTGCACAGCAGGCAGACTTTAAGAAGACTACCCACATGGCCAGCGGGGTGAGCAGCGTGTATTACAGGGTTGTTTCTGTACAAACTGTTGTTAACGGATATACTGCTCAATTCTCGGCTGATAGCCTTGTTAAGGTTGGATACACACAGGCAGGTGATATTAACAATTACCGTAATTACATGTATCTAGACCTTGATAAGAATCTTATCAAAACTAATGCATCCGCCAGCAACAATGACGGGTACGTATGCAGTGAAATAGGTTTTGCACGCAGAACTTACGGCACTGACAACGACCGTATAATCTCATTTGTGCTTAGTGACAGCACAATTAGCATGCTTGGTCTTACTGATTGCACTGATTTCGAGTTTTAGCTGACAGAGGTAGACACCGTCTACGTGACAGACACTGTGTATGTCAATATTTCAGATGACTGTCCGGCAGATTTAAACAATGACAATGTTATCTCAATGAGCGACATGCTTCAATTTCTCAGCGTGTTTAGCTTAAACTGTGACGACATTGACTAAGGCAAACGGAATACAGAAGGGTTCGAGTCCCTTCTGCCTTCACTTGTGTGGTAGTTACACGGGTATGAGAGAGAAAGACACGAACGGGGGCGGCGATTGCCGCTCCCAAGTAGTGCTATTATCTTGACTCCAACGGACCTAC
>Ga0209092_10003707_pt1 | contig 13055 bp, 10 predicted proteins | sample FraStrMetagenome_FD_187446 | JGI IMG/M metagenome (GOLD analysis project Ga0209092, IMG submission 187446) | Marine eukaryotic phytoplankton communities from Arctic Ocean - Fram Strait ARC3M Metagenome (SPAdes) (version 2) | ecosystem: Environmental > Aquatic > Marine > Oceanic | place: Fram...
GTTACAATAGAATAAAGCTACGATAAGTGAGTCCTGCAGAGATGAGTGCTCATATTTTTCAACGCTAAGTAAATAGTCGTACAAAAAGATCGTACCTTGGTGATTTGTGACTATACCATCCATCCCCACATACGACATGTACTACAACATTTCTTCTGCTCATTTCCTTACTGTCTAATGAAGGTCTCATACATCCAAATGTCTGGACGGAATACAAGCAGTGGCACTTTTGTGCCTAATTACTTTCCAGTAGGTACAATGAATAGGCAATTTCATTTTGTCAAGAAGATTCCATTTTGTTGCAAGATTTTGTTGAAAAATTGCTCTCATATGGAATGACAACTACAGAAAGAATAAAATAAAATTTGGTGCCAATGCGAACCAAAGCTTTTCATGAAGCCAACTCTATCACAAATAATTTTCCTAGGATTAGGAATTTCTATTCTTTGTCAAATTTTTCTCTTCCATCGTTTGTTCATTGCGAAATTATCTGACAATAGTAGTATAACTAAGATGATTTCTCTGCAGAATTCTCAATGTCATTCCCCGAAGACAACCTTGGCAAATATCAACGAAAATGAGAATCAACAAAGTTTCCAACAGAAGTTTATTCCGATCTATTCGGAAATGCGTGCTCGTCAACAAAAAGCAATTGAAACCGCTGGTGGATCAATGAAAGCTGATTCTTTTTTTTCTTTTGTCCATCTTTCGAACAATTCATCGCAAAATTTTCCTTCTTCGAATTCTCATCCATATGTTCCTTCATTACTATCGTCTACATCCTCCAAACATGATAAAGGAAAAGAAGAAAAAGCTGTGCAGGGAAAAGCAAACAAACACGATTCACGCCGTTGCCTTGCTATTAGTTCCATCATACACAAGGATCATTGCGCTCGAATGGATTGGACTCCAGCATTTCTTGAACTACAGGGTCGCTTGTCAAAATTACCAGGATTACATTTTGTGGAAGACTCGGAAAATTTTCAACTTGGAATAAATGCAGAATGCTTCGGCCAATTGCACTGGACACTCATGCAGCTGGTAGGATTTAATGATTACAGTGATCAAGTTGAAAAACCTGCTTCAGTTGGACAATCTCCTTTTCTTCAATCAAAGTACTTGGATATTGTTCAGTCTTCTCTTTTTCAAGGTGGATTAGATTGCACGATAACGATTGAATTCATTGGTGTTATTGCTGTTTCAACAGGATTACTCATGGTAGGGATACCTTCAATAGATATCAATGATGCCAGGGACAATGTTCGAAACAATTTGAAAAAGAATGACGTGCCTTTATTAGAACCTTTTATCAATGACATTGTTCATTCAACATTATTTCGAGTAGTTTCTACTGATGATAGTGATAATAACGAAGAACAAGATATAGAAGCTATCGTTGACCAAAATGAGCTTTCACAAGAATTACTTGATATATCAAGAACTTATGAAACTGTATCCTTGGGAAAGGTTTCTTTAAGTAAATTTCAAATTGGACCTGCTAGCTGGAGAATGCTTGCTTCAGAAATAAAGGAAACACCTCCTCTGAGAGAATGGAAATTAAATAATTGAAAATGATCGTATAACAAAATGAAATAAGTTTGTGAGTGAAGCAATCCATAACAAGAAGAATTCCTAATATAAATTCATAAGTTAATAATTTAATCTACTTTTATTTTTATCAGCACGTGAATGAGAACTTTTATGTCATATCACGACGTCATTACAAAATGAAAGTGGCTCATGTTGATAAAAGTAGATAGAAATTTCAAGAAATTCGTACTCGTACATTGCAGGTTTCTTTTTCAGGCGACACATCTTAAATCCTTATCCAGTTATTGATGCTTGTTATCATTTGACTAAATGAAACAAAAAAACTGGTAAGCATTTGATTAGTCACCCTAGGAACCTCACCCAGTTTTCTTGAAATCGTTCATATTGGTTCCGGCTACATGATCATAATTTTGTAGATTGTGCAAATGAGATATCTATAAGGCAGATAAATTTAAAGAAATAAAGATTTAGTGTTTGACTTACCCATAGTCCGACCAAAGAACTTCAACATTCCCAAAGCAGAAATATCACCGCCATTATTATCCTCTACAAAAATTGTTATACTAGTTACACGTTGAAACTTGACAAATTTCAAGGCTAGAGGCTTTGATCCTTCTTTCAAATCATCTTCTGATAGTTCAAAGGTTTGAGTTGGTTCTAGATCATCACAATCTTCAAATCCCATATTTTCACGATTGACGTATACCTTGATAACCGTTGGATTGAGTTCAGGATCTATTCCGCGATTGAATTCTACAAGCTTCATGGAGTGTACCTATGATCCGTAATGATAATTCATGAGTCAGTACCGGCGGTTTTGAGCAACAATCATTTCCTTTTCAATCCAAATGCAATTATGATCCTTTACGACATAGAAGGTGTGCAAAAAGAAACAAGACTCACCTTCACAGTCTCGTTGAAAGCGATGTGTAAAATTAATTGTTCATCCGCATCACTTTTACATCCCAACCTCGTATCACCAATAAATAAATTAGTCATGGGGAAAGCTGATGCAATATTTCTCCCGTAACATTGTTGTTTATCGAGTTTATCGGAGAGGTCATTCATTTTGCCATTGTCTGAGGATGGAGCGTTTGCAGGAGGTGCTGCGCTTCCTTGCATCATCGGATTTTGAAGAAACGAAGCCATACTAGTAGGTTGTTCTTCTGAGTTTGTTTTCTTATCAAACCTGCTGTACTTTTTGAATGTTCTATGATAATCTTTTCGAGAAATCAGCATGTATACACAGTAGTTTTTACGTACAATACGATATGTTCGCATTTTTTGAGCAAACCTAAGGTTTGAATTGAAATTGATTATGTAACCTTTTAAACTCATAGAGTAACTTCATTGTGTTCTTTCTTCTTCATAAAATGTATTAAGAAAGTGAAAAATATTGTGCAACAAAAATAAGTGAAAACATTCATCAAAACTTGAAAGAAAATATTCCCGTTGATGCAATTTGGTGTCATGACCTGAAACCAAAAAAAGGAAAGTTTTCAAAATGCTCATAACCCAATTTAAGTTCGACTTAACTAATTATGTTGAGGCAACGAGAGGACCGTTCGTTTGTTTCCTTCCAACTTCAAAATAATCGAAAACAATACTATGAAAATTTGAGGAGCTAAATATTTATATAACCTAAGTATATTTGAGAACCTTATCTAAGTAATCAATTTAGATAGATTTAACTACTCCCAACTTGAATTTTACCAATACGTGGAAAGACTTCTTATCTCCGTTTGATTTCATCCACGAAAGAATTGGAAGAACGCAAGTAACACGGTGAAGACGACCCCTCGAGTGTACAACACAGATTCGTATTGAAGATATCTTAATTTATTATAATGGTAAGATACAAGATGCAATCAGGATCGTCGAAAATGAGGAACCGGAATGAAAAGGGGGAAACCCATTAAAATACTGGTTGCCTGAATTAGCTCTGTCTCGAATTTCAATTATAAACGAATCGATAGGCCATTGTAGCGATACTTCTAACTTTCTTCACCTGTTTTCATGCTTTAGAGACCCATTCTTTTAAAAGGTCACGAACGTTCCATCACGGTCGTGAAATACAATTTTGACGGTGACTTGTTGTTTACTGGAAGCAAAGATCATGTTCCTTCGGTATGGAGAGCTGAAAGCGGGGAACGATTAGGTACATTCAATGGACATAAGGGTACTATTTGGGATATTGATGCTTGCCGATTTAGCAAAAGAGTCGTTACTGCTAGTGCCGACGCGTAAGTGTTCTGTGAACTGTATTTCGTTTTTTGACTTGGTACGTTATGTATTTATGATTTTTAGAACAATATTTGAACCTGCATCATTTTCAAAATATATATATTACAGTACTGCCCGTCTATGGGACTGTGAAACTGGCGAAACCCTCAAAGTCTTTCCTCATCGTGGTCCCGTAAGAGGGGCAGCTTGGGCAGATGGCTCAAACATGATCGCTACCATTTCTGACCCATTCATAGAATACAACGCACTGATAAGCATATACGATGTTCCAGAATCGGAAAATCCTGAGGACTACGCTGAAACTCCACGTCTAGAGATTGATCTACCCAAATCACACGATGGAAAAAAAATCAATCCCACCAATATCGTTTGGCTTAATTGCAATGAAGCCTTATTTGTTACCTTTGATAACGGTGCAATACGTCTCTATGATCCTGAAACAGGGGAAGAATTGGACGAATTTTTTTCCCATGAAAAGAAGATTAATAATGTTTCCTTCAATTTGGATAAAACACTTTTCATTACAAGTAGCGCCGATTTTTCGGCAAAATTGTTTGATGTTGTCGATATGAGAGAATTGAAATGTTATAAAACGGAACGTCCAGTGAATGATGCTGTTATATCTGAAACAAAAGATCATATCTTATTGGGTGGAGGTCAGGAAGCAATGAGTGTGACAACTACCAAAGCTGGAATGGGAAAGTTTGAGACACGATTTTTCCACTTGGTTTATGAAGAAGAGTTTGGTTCCGTCAAAGGTCATTTCGGACCAGTGAATGCTTTGGCGATTAATCCTAATGGAAGGAGTTATGCTAGTGGAGCAGAGGATGGGTATGTTAGGTTGCACTTTTTTGACAAGAGCTATTTGGATATGAAAGATCCTGTACCGGAAGAGATGCAGGAAGGTGAAGAGGAGGAAGAGGAAAAGGCTGAACAGTGAAGAAAACATCCATCGTTAGATTAATGCAAAACTAAGTTATAATCTCTTTTTCATACTCATTCAAATACATTTACACATTTCAATTTAATTTTCAAATGTCAGGAATTGTATAGCTATCTATGTTAATCTACATTTTTCTAAAATTCATGCACCGCGAAACATAAATTTTCACGTTCTCCGTTTACAATATACAATACAATCATTGCAACATCTGCGCCCGTTTGAAGATAAATTTTTGTAAATCATTATAATGATTTGGACACCAAAACCCTATATATGAACAACGTATGGGTCATGAGAGATTGATGTATATATTTTCTTGTCCTATTATAATGGGCTCAAAGCAGACGAAAAGAATCCCGAAGATGAATGATAACATCAAAGTTTTTCTGAGTATCATGAGGCTGTACGATTACAATTTTAAATGGAAACATTCATTCTTGTTTATTTTGAATCCTTTCCTTAGCGTGATTCATCTGCTGATGAACAATAGTGGAAATCATAATGAACCTTCTTTACTCTTTGACTTTCTTCAAGAATCCCATATGATAGCGCAATACTATTTTATTTCATATACTGTAGTGTTGTTATCATTCTGTGACCCTTCAACTTGGTATCTTTAGATATAGTGAAAGGTTCCATGAAAACTATATCTTTCTTATCCAATCCCACAAACTCATAATTTTTATTTCCTCTTCCTTTTCGAATCTGCTGGACATAAATCCAAGAATAATGTATAATAACTACAGTCCTTGCATTTTTATGTCACGATTGAAATTACATCGTCATTGCTAAATCGTTCTAATTGAAATGAATTCTTGCATGAACAGCAGCAGGAGTTATTTACTGTTGTCTTGCATAGCTCTTATTAGGTACTCAAAAATACTTGAGTTCTGTATAAATAGCACTATATAGTACTGTGTAGGAGAGACAGAATTTTGAAAAAGTCTTTTTCCCAAAAACGAATGTAAACTCTCCCGTAGGATTTAGAACCCATGCAAGACTATGGGGATTATTTTCAAAGTCTTGACATGATTCACATTTTTTGCTTGTTACGAGTAATCTCATAAAATTCAGTGTTGTCAAAATTATCATTTGCAAGATCAAAAAATCACACAATTTGAAAATAATGACTGAAGAAACAAACGGAGTACCAACGAACGGATCAAGAAAGTCAGTTGTAGGTCTTGTCCCCGTAGTAAAGGATTATGCGTGGGGTATCCGAGGAATGGACTCTCGTGTGGCTCGTTATGCTCTCGAAAGTAAGACGTTAGAGGAAGTTGACCCTGACACTCCATATGCTGAGCTTTGGATCGGGACACATCCCAAAGGACCATCTCACCTTAAAACAGGTCAAAATCTACGAGATGTTATTGGTGAAGATTTACCGTTTCTATTTAAAGTTTTGAGTGCCGGAAAAGCATTATCAATTCAAGCTCACCCTGACAAACAGCTTGCTGAGCGATTGCATGTGGATAACCCAACTGCCTACGGTGATCCTAATCATAAACCAGAAATGGCCATTGCCTTAACACCATTTGAAGCTATGTGTGGATTTCGTCGACTTGAGGAGGTTGCCTATTTAATCAAAAAACATCCTGAATTTGCCGCGTGTCTCTCGCAAGAAGCAAAACTTGCGTTGTTTTTGGCGCAGGAACCAATGTCGCAACGAGATGCACTTCAGAAAATGTTTTCCAGTTTCATGCAGTGCGATCCAGAGATTTCAGAGAAGAATTTGAAACTTTTGTTGATCCGTCTTCAAGCGGAACAATCGAAATTTCATAAGCATCCTCATGAAGAACCAGCTTGGGAGCGTAAATGTGCAAGAGCTGTTTTAAGGTTGGCACAACAATTTCCTGGAGATCCTGGAGCTATGTCACCATTTTTCTTGAATTATTTACTTATCGCTCCGGGAGAATCCTTCTTCATGGCTGCTAACGAGCCACATGCTTACGTTGCAGGAGAAATCATTGAATGTATGGCTTGTAGTGACAATGTCGTTCGAGCAGGATTGACACCTAAATTCAAAGACGTAGATAATTTGGTGGATATGTTAACGTACAGTATGGGAGGACCTACTATTGATGCTGGGTCATACACTTCCGAAAGTTCCAATGTGATCCGGTACACTCCTCCCGTTCCTGAATTTGAGGTTATGATTTTGCATATCGACCCTGGTGAAACATTAACATATAAGAATCCTAACGTCCCCTCCATTTTCATCATTTTGGAAGGATCTGGAGAACTAGATGGCAAACTCTGCCGACCAGGAAGATCTTATTACTGGCCAAAAAATTCTCCTGATTTGGAATTTGTAGTTGACAAAAGTAGGCGTGGCCCTATGAAAGTGGCATTAGCACATAAAAATTGTCATCTTCATAATCCAACTGCAGTCAATCGTGAGGACTTCGGTGGTGCTTCTAGCGCAAAATTGAGTGTTCCTGCTTCTCCTATGCCTTATATGGGACTTGGTGTCTCTCTTAGTGGAACTCCAGAAGTCACCAATAGGAAGGTTGTTAGTAATGAGGATTCTTCTAACACTCCTCAAATTCCATTTTAATGATGAGAAGGATTGTTCTTCGTTTGAAATATTCACCGATTGAGAATTTTTTGAATTTATGAATGGGTAGATCCAACCTTTTGAAACGCTATGGACTGTATCTGATATGGTTGGAAAACGTCAAATAAATTTATGTATCAAAATAATATCATAACTGCCTCATAAGTCTGTCGGGAAGATAATTATTTACAATAAAACTTCAAAGCTTTACACAAAACAAAACCTTTTGGAAAATGTAGATTAGAAAGGAGCATTAAATTGTAGGAGGATCTGAGAAGATCTTTTATTAGATACTTTTCAAAGACTTTTACCTTGAAAGATAAAAAAATTCTCAAATGACCAGTACAACTAAAAACCTAATCTCTTTCTAAAGAGTACAGCTCGTGTAAAACGATTATCTTCTTATGTTTCTCAATCAGATCTCCATTCATTATCATATATATACAAAAGAAAATCATACTGAAATAGTCGTATCAAATAAATCGGATTCGGAGCATCTTGATATTAATGTATCTGTCTCTTAACTGTCCTAAATTGGTTTTTATTTTATCAGTAAAATTATGCATAACATATATACAAACACAAGTTGTTTCATCCATTTTATCTTGTTTTATGCAGATCCGCAAGTTTTGTCTAACATATTCAAACATCGCTCCAAAAAGGAACTGTCCTTATAAGAAGACTCTTCTGTCCGAACAAACTGGTTGGCATAATATGTTTTGGGATTAGTGACTGATTTCTTTTGAAGAAATTGAATGTAAGAGTTCATGTCATGGTGATCAATTGGATCTACGAGTTCCATCATAGGAGTTACTAGCAATGAAGGGGAAAATGAGCGTATTGTGAGCACCAAGAAAAAATTGCCAGAATATATCACCGGGATTTCGAACTTACGTAATTCTGGAGGCTTAAAGTAACCATCTGAACCAACACCCTCTCCAATTCCTTTCACACCACTGTAATAATATGCTTTTGTCTCTTTACCTTTATCATCTTCTAAATGCATCATGTGGCCAAAATGTCGAAATCCTATTGCCACAGAGGGTAGACCAGCAATGTAATCATGACGCAACACAAATCTCCAAATCAGAAGATTAGTCACTTGGTTCTCCAACCATTTTCCAAACATATCAGAGGCAATACGAGGAGAACCAAAGGAAAGTACAGAAATGCTAGAGATTGGTTTTTGTTTGCATAAAAACGAAGCAAACACGGTGGCAATCGCCCCACCCATTCCAAACCCAGTAATAATGATTTTATGTCCTGGGTGAGTGGCGAGAACTAGATTTAAATCCTTTTCAATTATTTGGTGGAAACCAGTGTCAAAAAGTGCGCTATTGATACCTGCATGGATTTCAAGTGCCGATGGTGGTTGTGGCTCTTCCTCTATTGTGGATGGTAATGGATCAACTTCTTCCTGTGATTCTGGGGATTGAAAACTTTTCGATGGAGATCCTAGAATTCTCATCTCGTCGTTCATATCATTGTCTCCAATTTCTTTTTTTTCTTCTGTATACGAGTCGGCCTTCAAATTGTTCGTATCTTCCACCAATATGCTTGTATCTTCAGTAGCATCAACAACAGCAGCAGCGGTTGATTCCTCTGCCACCTCTTCTACATCATCTGCATCATCTACAACAGCCACAATACCTGTATCTTCTTCCATCTTATCTTCCTCTGCAGTTTTATCTTGATCATCTCTTTGTGCTTCAATGGTTTCCAGCAACGACATGCCCTTAATTTTTTCCTTGGCTTGTTTTACTTTTTCTTCCTCTACAAGAATTTGAGGAGTTCCACCAATTTGTGGTTTTTTGACTGGAGAATCCGCGACAATCACACCAGCTTCTTCTATAGTTTCAACTGGTAATTCAATATCAAAGGGTAATCCAGAATTTCCTTCCTGATCAGAAGGACCCATGGGACACATCAAACTCGATTTCTGCATGTTCCAAAAGTGGGATGATTCCGGTCCTCCAAATGCAACACAAACATACTTGATATTGTTATTTCCTACATTACTATTTGAAGATGATTTTGAAGTGGGAGATGCAGGGGATTTGAATGTTACAGGTATAGTGCCAGAAGTGATAAGAGCCTTAACTGTGTGCTTTTTTTGACCAGTACAGGTATTGGTTGTAAATTCAGAAGTTTCGAAATGGTGCATTTCCAAATTAGGAGAAGCATTGAGCTTTTGTAGAATGACTTTGTTGGTGTTAAAATTTGTTGTATCGTCATTGTCCAAAGAATTAATCTTGTGCACTAATTTAGACATTTTCGCGTACTCCAATGCTAGCATTTTGAACAAGAATGATATGAGTGCAAGTGCAATTCAAAAACAAACGTTCCAGCAAGAAACGATTAGTTGATGTCTATTTACTCACCCTCTTCCACATGTGGAATCATAGACGTGGCATCTACTGGTGCCTCTGTCATTTTTTGTGCTCAGCTCTTAAAAGTATCCAATAATGAGAGGTGGCTATTAATCCTTCGTTGTTGATTTGTACTCTCTTTGATCTTTTCCAAACCTAACTCTTTTTTTTATTGCAGTCAACCGAGGTTCAAAACAAGAAGCTGCACTCAATTAATCACAAAAAGCAATTGCGATTGCTTTCTAAACTTTCTTCAAAGATGACATTTTTGTATGAGTTAAAGCACTTATTTTTATTTAGCAGAAAAGTACATTTCAGCGATGGTTTGTCGAACAATGATTTTTAAGTAATTGCAGCTGCTTTTCACTAACTAACTATCTGCTTTGATTTAGATGAGGTGAGAAAAATACACATGAAAAACCTCCTATATAATATTAATATTTACGTTCACGGGGGCGGCAAAAGTTGGCTTTGAGGCACGTGAATTATAATTCTGTTTATGGCCTAAACTAGTACTTAAGAACTGTTAAGAGAGTGTCGATTCATATGATAAAAAAGAAAAGGGGTAAACCTAATGGTACACTAAAACCACCCAAAAAACCGAGCTCCGTTTAGTTATCAGTCAGACTGACGTTGTTTTTTTTTGATTCTCTAACGTTAATTTTTTTCCGGGTTACGTATTGGTTTTTATTTTTGGACTGAATTCCTCTCAGCGAATGGAATTCGAAGTTGAAATTTTCAAAAGATTTCAACTTCAAATTCAATCTTGTTGCCCCTAATTGTTTTGGGAGGGGTTATGTATAAGATTACTTAGAGAATATGTATCTAAATATTTATTTTACTTAGCCGATTGTATCTTATTATTTTTTTTAGTTCTCATAAAAAATGAGTAACCTCAACCACAATGAAAGGAACAATCACATCAATGACAACAGGATGCTAGTAACAAGTACTCGGAGTCAACTGGACATGGGTGGTCTTAGAGGTGATGGAATTTGAAGAAGTGGGGATAACAAGCTTCAAGTGTTTACTCGAGTTGACTACTCAGACCCCAGGAGCTTTCTGAAATCAATCCTGTCCTGCAGATGAATGGATCCTCCAACAATTGATTTCATAATCAAGAAATTGGCAGAGGTTCAACAAAATACTATGGGTTTACCCACTTTCCATTCTTCAATAAGGTCAAATTCAAACACAGGTTTATCCACCTCCCATCCTTCAAGGCAACAAAAAGAATCAAGGAGATCTAATTCAAATATGGGTTTACCCTTTTCTTCCCATTCTCCAAGACAACAAAACAAATCAAGGACAAGATCAAATTCGAATACGGGTATACCCTCTTCTTCCCATTCTTCAAGACAGAATTTTCATTATTCTAGTAGACATATTCATTCTTCAAGACAACAAAATGAATCTAGTAGATCGAAGTTAAATGTGGGTTTACCCACTTCATATGAATACTCTAGACCATCAAAAAATCCCTCTTCCTCTTATGAAAATTCTCAAGAACCTTCAAATTCGAATATGGGTTTACCCGATGACGAATCTCCATGAAGACAAGAACAAGAGGAAACAGACATGGGTTTAACCCCAAAACTACAGTGATCATGTGATATTTCCCAAAAGTGAGATATTTTGTTTCTTGTGTTATACATTCCAAGTAAGAGAAGAAGAAGAAAAAGACTACCATCATTTGTGGAACAAATCTATGTTATCATGTTTTGTGTTATCAGTGGGATAGGAATTAGGAGGTTCAAAAGGGTTGGGTACACAAGTAATTGGATCAAACATCCGAATGAGAGAGATGCAGATATCATGCATCATTCAAATTTTAGAGTACATAACAGAAACAATCAAGGTGCAAGAAAACAATGCAGAGAAATGGGTAAACCCAATGAGAATGATTCTATAGATAGAAGAATATTGCCAACACAATATCAACAAAAAGTTCTTCAAACAAAAAGAATGAATCATCATCATCAGCAGGTTGGAATACTGATAAGAGTAAGGGTCTTCAAAAAAACTGGAACTAGTAGTAACAAGGGTAAACCTGGAACCTCTTCATCATCTTCTTCAAAAAACACTGCAACTAGTAGTAACAAGGATAAAACCTTAACTTCTACATCATCATCTTCAAAAAACACCGCAACTAGTACTAATAACAATGTGAAACCTGCATTGTTATCTACAAGTTTGGGTAAACCCATAATCATTAAGGAGCAACATACCAAGTCATCATTGTCTTCAACAATCAAATCTACAAATATGGGTATGCCCAAAAAATGTTTTGTTTTGTTGTTGCACGAGCAGATTGCTTATTTGAATTTACATTTATGGAAGGGGGGTTCCCTGATATTTGGGGTCAACACACAAATAAAGGAGCACATGTGCTCAGCGTTAGATTAGAAGATGCAAATAAAGTTGCACTTGAAAGAGCCATTCAAAAACTAAATCAATTGAAACAAGATGAATTCACAGATTCTGAAGATGATGATGATTCAGAAAATTCTTGCATGAGTGATCCTTATTAAAGTTGTAATTATAGTTTTAATTAGAAGATTGCATCTAAATGTAGACTAATTTAGCTGGATCATAAACTGTATACATATTGCAAATGAATTTTGGCCAAAGAAAGAACTTTCAGAAATATTTCATTCGCAGAGATTATACGATACCAAAAAACGCAAGTAGAATTAAAGATTTCAAATTAAAAAAAAATGAAACCAAATCGATAGAAAAAAAGAACAATTCGACTGATAAAAAAGTAAAAACTTACAACACCTCAAAACACGCTTACGTCATTTGATTCACGATTAAAACGGTCTGTTGTTGTGTTGTGTATGATGTGTTTATACTGATTTAGATGCCTTCGTACGGTGACGGATCGCAAATATTCAGTTTTACTCTCTATTGTCATATATTAAAAATTCATAAACATAATAACATCGATAAATGTGCGACATCGTGTAATGTGCATTGGCACAAGCACTAGGGCAACTAATATGTTTCAATAGACAGCAGTGAAAAGAAAAATTCCAAAAAAGTTGTAATCATGAATGTTTGTTGTTGTGTAAAAAAGAATTCAGATTTATTGCAAAGATGGCTGATAGTTATCATTTAGATGTTCCCATTGTAATAAAGACTACTAATAAAAATAAAATAGGCATCATATTTCCATTCAAAACGTGAATATTATTGCAATGTAACATTAATAATAGTGTTTTATCGTTAACTAGTTTAAAAAGTGTATTAATTAAATTTGACATTTTATGATGATCATTGAATGATATATTGCTCATTCAATAAATCTGGACAAGCTGTAGCCCAATCCCTCAAAAATTCATCTGCAACCTTGGGGCGATCCGATGGCGATGTACCGGCGGGCAAGTAT
>Ga0209092_10003708_pt1 | contig 13050 bp, 9 predicted proteins | sample FraStrMetagenome_FD_187446 | JGI IMG/M metagenome (GOLD analysis project Ga0209092, IMG submission 187446) | Marine eukaryotic phytoplankton communities from Arctic Ocean - Fram Strait ARC3M Metagenome (SPAdes) (version 2) | ecosystem: Environmental > Aquatic > Marine > Oceanic | place: Fram...
TTGGCATGGAATTAATCTAAAATCTGCTTGTGTCAGTACAAAATTTTTGTTGTACCAGTTCAAAATATAGCAATTTTCGTTGATGTGGATATCAGTTTTTAAAATAAGTTATATTAGTTCAAAATAAAATATCAGCCGTAATTCTGTGAAAAGGATACTCTTTATTACTCTGAAATATAAATGTCGATAAGTTTGTTATCAACTCGGCGAACATCTCGAAGCTTCGAGATGTTCTCAAACTTATCAACAAAAGTTAATCACCACGGGTCACGGGTTCGAATCCACATTCAAACAGAACGCGCACAACCGCTGCCCACACACGTGCAACACACGAACAGTCGCAAAATACCCGGCGGCATCTCGAGTACTCGTACAGTACGACCGATACAACACTATCGGGTGCGGGGAGTGTCAAGCACCAGACGTGGCTTTGGTGATACAGCGAGATGTTCACCGAGTTGATACATAAAAACTTATCAACAATAAATAATATGCTTGTGCTGCAAATCTATGTAATTAAATTACGCCTGCTTAGAAAATTTACATTGAGACATGACGTTCTCCATCAAATTTTTTTTTTTTTACATGTAGGGTTAGGTCTGAAGAAGTATTTTCTTACGATTGAATTTGTCATATTGTCATATTGTCATATTGTCACATAGCAATCTTCTCAAGTCCCTCACTGTGATTGTTCTTCATACCTCATGCACATGCCAAAAAATTAAGCCGTATTAATAATAGCTTTAAAAAAAATAAGACGCTTCCCGTTCGATGACAGAGAAACAGAGTGATTGCAACGCGAGCACTTAAACAATGGCTTCAAATCATGCCCAAATTTACCTTTCCCCGCACAAGTGCTTGTGCTACGCCGCAGCTCTGATATTGGCTGGGACGACAGCATCGGTTACGGACAGACATACTGTTGCTTCCAATGAGTGGCGAGGGGCATCGGCCTCTCGTGATATGAAGCGAATGCGAAAACGAAATTTGAAGGAAATATCATGGGATTATCACACCGGCTGCAACTCGCACAACTCGTCGGCAAATGGTTATTTGGGCGACGGATATGATTATATTAAGCCATATCCTTTGTTTTTGTTCTTACCCCAGCTGCTAGATAGATCGAATGGAGAAACTGAGACCAGTGTTGGCGGGGATGCGGAGGCCGCGAGACTGCAAGAGTTGTTTGACGACAGTTTGGCCCATTTTTATTACGGGCTTTATGTCGCAGCGCTCATGGCTGTAGACGACGTGAATCACGACATTGAAGATTCACCGACGAATGGTTGTAGTGTACGAGTACCAAAGATATATACGTTGAACAGTACGGAAGATGATCTCTTCGATATTTTATTAAGAATGTTCTTACCAAATCGATGTAGCAGCGAAACGCGTGGAGGCGAGGAAGAACCAGGCTCTGGATATATTGTTCGGTACATGCCAGATTTTCAGGCCAATATGACTCTATATGAAGATCTTTCGGCTGATGCAGTTTTAGGACCGGCTAGATACAAGCACTTGAAGACTGTATCCGATGTTCTCAATATATTTGGAAATAAACAAACTTTTCCCACGCAGCTATATATGTCTAACGATGACGTTGATAATTTCAAAAACCAGTTCACTACTTCGATGCTTGTGAGAAATTTCGACACAACGAAGGCGGTAGAACATTTGTTGAAGTATTTAGTTGAAGTGTTGGATCGAGATTATGTCGGAGTATTATACGAAGCAAAAGTTGACGGTGGAGAGAAATTTTGGGATAGTTTGAAAGACAAAAACGGAGAGATAGACGAGAATGGAGATGTGCCCTACAACATTACAATAGAAGAATTTCGATATGTTCACAATTCTGGCAAAAGATTAACTTCAAATGAACATTCGTTATTTGAGGCGATGACCAATCTAAAAGAAACTCGCTTCACAACTATCGTCGTATTTATTTCAGCCGATACTGATTTGCATCAGCTCATGGAGTATGCGAATGAGTTAGGAATTGTAGGGGATGATTTCTTTTGGTTGATACTTGGTCAGGAATTGGATGCTTTTTTAAGTACAATCGATGAGTTAAGGTTGTGAATTTATATTTTATTTTCATGCTTTTCTTATCGAATTTTTAGTGTATGAGCTAATTTTTCTTCTCACCAACCAAAAACTCGTAGTATGGAGAAGGGTTCCGTTCCTGAAGTATTTTTAAGTGGCTCGGCAATCTATCATTCACATACTCGCAAGACAAATAAAAGGTTTCAATCAAGATTTGAGAGTGAAGTAACGTCGATGCATTCCCGTGTTCTCGAGCATATACCAGATATTTCGTTTGCCAGACTGATAACTGAACCTCCCATCGATACATCTTTGTTCAAGTATTTTCTATATGACGCAGCTCTTGTTTATGATTCTGTACTGTCTCTTGTTCTTTGGAAGTGTGAAAAAGATATCGGCGAGCAGATCGAAGTCAATGATATTTTTGCAACGGATGCAATATCGTTCTTCGGAGCGACAGGTAACGTTTACATTGATAAGGATTCACGAGTGAACACTGAGGATGTTGACGTGTACAGCATATTTAATGTCCGCACTAGGACCATTGACGAAAGCGCAAGTGAAGTGAAAGTAGTTGAAGCGATGCAAGCCGTTGACGAAGAATGGTTTAAGATACTTCCTTTTCAATATGCTGATGGATCGTTCGAACCCCCTCATCGACTTCGCCTAGTCGAGGTTGACCTAACTTTACCACCGCTATCATTACGACTTATGTACGTCACTGCCATCATTTGCGGATTACTGTTAAACGTGTTTACTATCATTAATGTAAGAAACAAGAGACATCATGACTTTGTGAAAGAATCAGATCCACTCGGGTTCTACCTGTTGAGCTTATTCTCAATTTTAACAGTTTGCTGCCAATATGAATATTCATTGAACGATCAGAGTGGTTTAAGTAACAAAGCTTTGAGCGCCCTCTGTAATTCATTCTGCTTAGTTCGTGCATTCAGTGGGATAATGATATGCCATATTTATGTGGTGAAGGTGAGTGAAAAATTGTGAAATCTAAATATCAAAATAAACTTCCTTTTAACTGTGGATATCGTTTCATCCTTGCAAATAGCTCATCGTTATAAATAGAGTAGTGGGAGGGAAACAGATCAATTTTCGGGAGATCTTTTTCCGCCCTAGAGTGTTGATGATAGTTCTCCTCTACTTCTTGATTCTTTTGGTAGTAAAATTCTTATTCCCTATACATTATTTTCGCCATCCTATTGATACTGATCAGTACGGTAAGTTTATTTTATAACTTTAAGTTAAACTAAGGTTTGGCTCATTAGAATTTATACTTCTAGGTTGGACTATTTCAAGTTTTGGTAGCTGCGGCTTAGACGACAAAGAGTGAGCAGCGTTTCAATTTGGATTTTGTCGAGAAAGAAATACATTACTTATTTTTCATGTTTGTTTAGGTACAATAAGGATCCTTCTCCCTTTCAGGAAGTATCTCTTGTATTTGCAGGGACGGTCGTGGCAGGTTCTGCAGGAATTGTTACCTACATGTCATATTTGACGAATAGGTCAATTCGTTCAATGACAAGAATTTTGTCCCCTCTGCAAAAAAACTTTCACTTTGAAGCGCAATTAATCTTTAAGAGCGTTCGAGCCCAATGTATCGTTGTGTTCGGTGGGTCAGCAATTCGAGTTCTTTCGAGTGATTTTTTCGAATACTACAACTCCATTCCCACGCATTGTTTGCGATTTTTTATTATATATACCGCCGGTCTACTTCCAAGTGAGTCATTTTATATTACATGTCAGTTCAAGGGTCATCCATCGCTAAACGTTTTATTCTCTGGCTTGACGGGAAAAGTTTTTATGATCTGCTTACCAATTTTGTATTCAACGAATGATACATCACAAACACAACTAGAGATTGCTCCTGAGGAGAGTACTAAGGAGAAAAACGGTGTCCCCCAAGTTGTAGAATGGGATGATCCAAGGCAGTATTCAGATTCTTCGTGTGGCGAAATTTCGTCTTTATCTGGTCTTTCAGGGATTACCCAGCTGTGATCTGGGAAGTTAGAAATTAATGAAGATGAAGCTTGTCGTGTCATTAATAATTTAAGGATGACGTGGTTGAAAATGTGTTGCGAAACGAAATGATTGAAGTATATAAAAACGAAAGAAAATGATGATGATATTCAATATGGTTGCTGGTATTTAGGCAGAGGATAATCAATAATTTGAAACATTGGGGTTAGCCAACTAAACAGAAAAAAAAAAGCTAGTGAGGCAGGGCGTGCTTGAAAAAGCACGGGGTGTTACTCAGAATATGTGAACTCATTATTCAACAACAAGAGAAAGAATGTTGCTTATTATATATTTCGATCATACAACAATTGCTAATGCTCCTCTTACGAACCTTTGACCTACCAAGAGGATGCGATTTAAATTTAGGATGATCGATATCTGTTACAAATATATGGTAACAAAAAATAAAAACAGTTGAAAAAAATCAAAAGAATATGGATTCCATTCATATTAAAATTGAATTTTCATATTGAATTTTTTGGCATATTAAAACTCGAAATATATATACCGGTATTATATATATACATATACATATTATCGCGATCATAATCCCACGGTGACTTTTTCGTTTTTCTACCGTAGAGATGTCCTCTGGCTGCGGCTGCTGGGGGTTTTGGCTATTGGAAGAGTAGAGAGTCTAGTTTGAACCGTGTTACCTTTGAAAATACGACCATATTATCGGTAAAAAAGGTAGGTGGTCGTCAAACGAAATGTTTTGCTCTTAGGGGGTCGTCTCGTGATATAGTTCCACTTCAAACTTAAAACCCTTTGTCCTGTTTGCGTTTATCGACATTTGGCGAGATTTACATTCCTAACGACAAAAAAGCGTGGTCAACGCAACTATCTATGTTGATCAATAAAAAAACCTAATACATGGTGTAGCTGTAACATATCACTCTAATCTTTGTGAAGTGTGAATTCAACATTGCTGGCGACCATAAGGTATTATGTCGGGAATCATTTCTTGAAAAAATGTTTCTAGAAAGGAATATTATTTGATCATGCTCCAATAGGTTCACACAAGTCATACACGAAACATATTTCCCTCCCCACCTTCTGCACAGAATTGAAGTCATCCAGGGAATATATGCAATCTAACTCTAAGCGATTTAGAGACGTTAGGATAAACTTGCGCCTTTGAATCTACAACATAATTCTACCAAAACATTCGATGATGGACTGCCAGATCAAAAATCAGTACTGTCCCCTTGAAAAGATTTCATGCTTTCCAAAATATCAAGAAATTCGTTTTCCCTTCCCGAAAATATTCGAAGCATTTCATCTGCGTTATTGGCTTCACTTGGTTTGTAGGTAGACAATATCTTGATTACTGTTTTAAGGATTGCATCACGATCCTGTTTCCTTTTATCCAAAAGATCAAGTAACTCGTCTTCTCTCCCTTCGAAGACTTGTATCATGTCATCAATGTTGCCTACTTCATGAGGAGCTACCTGATCTACGAGTCCAAACACCTTCGATCGAAATGAAGACACATTACTTTGGTCTTCAGACGTTTCCTCTTGCGAATTATTCCTACCCAGAGTTGAATTTGATGGTTTGCCTGATTTCTCCACATGCAAGTGAGATATTTCCCCCAAAGAGAGACAGGGCGTAGAAATTTCATCCATTCGAGTGCGTAGGACCGTCTCGCATTCCAGACATACTCGAAAGCCAGTGCTTCGATTTTTTGAAAATTTTAGCTTGTCTCGCATGCTAGATGGAAAATAGTTTTTGTCAAGTATTGTCGGTGAACATTTCGCACATATGCAACGTCCACAATGACGGCAATGATGTTTACCGAATGGTCGTAAGACCGACTTACAAGACATACAATTGTACGTTGGTTTGCACCAGTCTTGAGTTACAGATATTGCGTTTATTATTTGTAATCGATCCGTTTTCTCTATAAGCATGTGCCAAGGTAAAACGAGTGGATCCACACAATCGCCGTCGACGTTGGACGACCAGAAAGCATTCCATGAAGGTGGGCGTTTCCATTGCATATGTAACTGCGCACCTTGTCTCATTATCATCACCGAAGAATGAATATCACGGTAATACAACAATAAGTGAAGAGGTGCACAACCACTTTGCGCACTTTCAATGTTTACGTCGGCCTAAAAGTCGCATCTTAGCTTTATTTTGGACAAATATACGAGGAGAAACCAAACTTACCCCCTTTTCCAATAGAAGACAAAGCAATTCATTGTGATATGGTTGTTTGCGAATAGCTCTATTATAGGAAAGAAGAAGGAGTGGAGTTTGTCCCCTGCTGTTCTTTATATTAGGATTAGCTCCTTTTTCTAATAGACATCGCATAACTGCACCTCCGTCATTCCCATCGAGTACAGCAGCATGATGAAGTGCCGTATTTCCTACGTTATCTTGCGAATCCAAATCAACTTCACAACTACTACAAAGCATTTGGACGATTTCATCGAAAGATTTATCAACATTTGTAACAGGTAGGCCCTTCATTTTTTCTTCATCTTCGTTTATATTACTACGACATTGAGCGATAAGATGAAGTGACCCATACCAATTGACATCATCTGCAGCATTCACATCTGCTCCGTACTGAAGGAGAACTCTTACACATTCAACATCGCGGCGAGTTACTGCCAAATGTAAAGCACAGAGACCATTTTCGTTTGGAATATTTGGATTCGCGTTACCTACAGAATAGAAGATTAGTTGAAATGTCTACTTTACTGGGACAACATCTGCCTCTGGAGACAAAAATCCCAACGTCCTCACCTATGACAAATAATAATTTCGTGAAAGAAGAGTTCTTGGAAAAATGAAGCGGAGTGTTACCCATATTATCTTGAGCCTAATTAATTAATTTCAAGTGAGTATAACGACAGTGTCGTTTTGAAACAATGACATTACTTACATTTGCAACAGCCATATTGAACAACAAAATTGTGCCCATTTTTAAATCACCGAGTACAGAAGCAACATGAAGTGGTGTCTTTCCTTCGTAATCCCCACGATTCACTTCGAGCGCAATAGAACTTGAACTATCTACTCTAGGAACCTTATTATCATTATGACTGTGAACAGATGGCTCGTACTCGTAAACTGCTTCCAGGAGAGCTTTTTCATCATGAGCATATACTGCTACGTGAATATTTGATTCCTGACGATTAAGCTTTCTGTTGGTGAAGGCAACTTCTTTCGTGTGTTTATGATTTTCACTTGTTCCTTCCTTTATCAAAGGAAATACTGCATCTTCTTTTATAGGAGGAAATGCACGCGATGAAACATCCACTTTGTGAGACGACTCATTGACAAAATGTGGGGAGGTACCATGATCAGATTTGGAATGGGACCAACTCAATTCGGTATTCTGAATATCATCAGTACTTTCAGAAACTCCTAAATGTTGTTTTATCGGGGGCTGATGGTAAACAGCTGGATGGACTTGAGATGACCCACTCAGAACACTTGGAGAGGAAACATGATCGAATTTAGAATGGGAGCAACTTAATTCTGTTTTCTGAATATCATCAGTGCTTTCGGAAACTTCCAAATGTTGTATTGTCGGGGGCTGATGGTAAAGCGCTGGTTGGACTTTTGGTAAAGCCGAAATACAGTGAACTCTTGTTGGTTGCGTTTGCTCGATTACTGATGACTGAAAAGACACGTCATTTACGTGAATAGGGGCCTCAAGCAATGACAACTGACGCGGCTGGGTCCAAGTCCTGTTGCTATCACAAATAGTAAGAATTGATAGAATTTAAATAAAATAAGTTGTCGAATATCACTCACCGTAGTTCCAAAATTTCTTCATCTTTCTCCTTGCATAATTGTTTCAAACGGTCAATCTCGGCACTTAAGGCCTGGACTTGCTTCATCGCAATATCACTTTCTAACGATACTACTTCATGAGAACCATTCGCTTCAGCTGAGGTTGTTTGTTTGCAGATTTCGCTTGAATCTTGCAATTTTCTAAAACGTAAAATTTCACGTTTCAGAGCAAGATTTTCTTCACGTATTTTCTTTAAGTCTTTCTGCTCTAATTTCAACATTCTAAGAAGCTTTCGCGATGCCAAACTGCGGCAAAAGCACTAGATGCAACGATCGCATAAGAAACACTGAAAATTCATACTATTAAAATGATTAACCCACCTGTAAAGTAATTGTGCTCTTTCTTGCACTATCGTACTTTTGCATGCAAATCAGTCTTCGCACATACGCTTGGATTACTACTGCTTTGACTTTTCTATAAAGATCGCGAGTTATGGCACGATCAACTGTACCCCGCCAAAATCTGACATTCAACTCGAAAGTTAGTTATGTAAGGTGACGATGAAGTTTACAATCTGATCATAATTTACCTCTGACTCCATGTAGCAAGATATAATACCGCAACGTATTTTTTCCTTGCAATATGTCGTCGATACGATTGTTGTACTTTTGAAGCAGAATGTATTGATCGTCGCAACTGTACCAACTTTGTTGCTAGGTGAATACGGTATCTACCCTGAATAGTTATCACATTTACTCTAGCTCTAAGATAATAAGCCCTATAGAAATACATCCTAAACAAAGTCTGAACTACAATCGCACTGGAATCTAACTCTTTCTGACGCAAACATTCGAGGCAATCAAATGCTGTTTGAGTAAGGAAGACCTTTGTTCGCCCCATCTGAATAAAATCAGCATTGCGATCACACAAATTTGACAGCTCCTTCCTTAACCGTTCAGTAAGTAATGTTGTGAGATTTACGCATGTATTTTCGACGCCATGCTCTTCGGATGGTATAAGTACCCTATACCGCTTAACAAATGATTCTTGCGTGTATCGTTGTGGATATCCTAAACGGGAAACATGGACAGCTTCGAGGACTCCAGCGCACCGCAGCTTGATGGCAAAAGAGAATATATAGTATTTACATGTTAGTAACATAATGATACAAAGATAACGTTCAAATGAATACCTGCGTGGCAATAAGTGATGAGACAAAATTGTCTGGAATTAGTTGGCCATTTGGTTTGAGACATCGCACATAGTGTGGAGATGTATTATCAATCTTAGATTTCAAGAAGGATAATTGATCACTGAACTGAGAACAGACGCTTTGCTTCATAATATTTGAGGTTTTCCTTTTTCTTGGACTTTTTGGAATATCATCAATTTGACCAGAAACGTAAGGCAAAATATCTTTCCGAACAAAAATATTAGTACTCGTTTCAAACATTCTAATAGCATCATAGTTCAAGACGGCACTATCTTGATTCTTCGATAAAAATCCAGTCGCATTGTACTCAACACTACCCGCATAATGGTTGACAGTGAAACAGAGCCTTGGAAATTGAGCATTACTTACTGACAATGGATATGTTGAAGCAGTCGAGTCTTTCGTTAGAGCATAGATACCACGAAAAAAAGTTTCGTCATTAGTTTTCGGGAGACGACATTGAAGATCTAACACGCCAAAAATGCTGACCGTTTTTCCGTTTATTGCATTCAAAACCTCTACATTATCCCTATACTCAACATTGATCCAAATTATCTCTTCTTCCTCGTATAATGCCTTAGTAGGAAATAACTTGGTAAGGAGTATTTAATCCTCAAAAAGGAAAGCTTAGTAGAAAGAGACACAAACCTGTTCTTTTTTCAAAATATAGTTATTAAATTGCTGTTGTAATGTCTCGTTCGTGTAGTTAATGCATAACTGTTCGAACGAGTTTGACTCAAAAGATTCTAGGTTCATGTAGCAGAATGAAACGACTTAAAGTGAAAAGAACTTTATGCCAAAGAAGCTTACCGAATCCAAAAATATCAAGAATCCCAATCCAGGCAGATGGATTAAACACTCCGGTAGATGTAGAATTTGACAAACTTTCCGCTAAGCAAACGATAAATGAAATCAGTCAGATTTACTTCTCCAATAATATTATTACTTCTTACCAGCTAGTTCGGAATTTATCTTTTTGACAATCCATTCGAACAACCCCTTATAGACTCCTTTGAACAAAGCTTGCAAATTTAAAGTCGACGCCCTGCTCGTAAGTGGAGATGAAATACTCTCTGAAGGCGTAATAATTGTTTGACGAGTTAAAGCAGTGATTAGGGCAAGAGATGATACACCAAGAAGGTTTGCTGCGTTTTTCAGCGAAATATTTGAGTCCGATGATATTTCACTTGAACCGTCAACTTTCTCAACGAAAGCAATATTCCCAAGATGCAACACGGATGCAACAATTCCTTTTATGAATTTAACAATAGTTGGGTTGAAATTCATTACCGCAAAGGCTTCTTCCAAAAGTTTATACGTATCTTCATCCTTTACACCATCTCTTCGATCGTATGTACCAGACTGGTTCGTAAGAATAAAATCCCCTGGTGAGCATCCACACTCAAAACCAAAATCACGTTTCTCCTTTTGATCAACACTTTCTAGAAGCTCATAAAAGATGTGATAGTTGCGTTCTCCAGGGGATTGTGTCACCAATCTGACCTTTTCGAGGAGATAAGTCTGTGTATGTGCGCCGATCAAGACTCCTTCATGAAAGCGAATTTCAATGAACTTACCAAATCGGCTTGAATTATCGTTCCGAATCGTACGTGCATTGCCAAACGACTCCAAAATTGGATTTGATTGAAGAATGCGCCGCTCAATGCCATTTCCAAAATTTACCTTTTTCTCCTCTCCTGTTTCTTTTTCAAGTTTGCTGCTCACTTTTGCAAGATATCCCATTATAAATTTGGTCGTCATCGTTTTTCCTGTTTCGATTGAAAGAACGAAGAATGAAACATAAGAATCTCAGATCAAAAGAAACAACTCAATTCGCACCAGCACCGCTTTCACCACTAACAAGAATACTTTGGTTCAAATAATTTTTTTCACCACCATCATCATTCCAATTCCGAGAATTTGATGCCATACGTATTATATTTGAGTACGCGGTTTGGGCAGTACGATAAACATGAGGGGGCAATGTCAATGCATCAATGCCATTTGGAGAGAAATTTTGGTCCTTATAAAGTTTGATAGCTTTTTCGTCGTAAAGTTTTGGTATTTGCCGAACTAAAGATTTGTGAAAGAAATGGAAATGAGCAGATCTCTTTAACCCCAAAAACATCTTGTCAACACAAGTAAAGTTATGTAATCTATTGAAAAACTTACAGGGGTTAAGGGCAAGCAAAATCGAACCTGTCCCTGTGTAGATGAAATTTTTTTCATATCTATTTTCAAGTATTTCGACTACCGCTGGTTCATGCTTTTTGAGAGGATGGATTAAGAAAATTTAAAGCTAAGCAAAATAAACGTAGATAAAAATATTCGAAAGAGATGATCTTACCAAGTGAGTCAAGTTAATTAAATCTTCCTCTAACTCAAACGATTCATCATTTGCTCTTAGTATACTGGCTTCCTTATCGTTGATTGTTGTGATATCAATTACATTGGAAGAACCCTTGGTTGTGTTTCCTCTTAACACAATGGTGGAGCCGTTAGCTGTTGACGAAAGCAAACTTGCTCGAACCCATTCATATTCGTTTCCTACTTCGACGTATTCTATGGGAAGTTTATCCCTCTTTACGTAAATTGGAATACCATGTGAAGCCATATCGAAAGCAAACTTAATTCTAGTTTGTCTTATATTTTCCTATCAGGGCATTCTATAACCCTTTGTTTACACCCTGTACACACAAAGTGTAATAAAGTTTACTCTAGTACTATATTTTTTTGCATATCGTGACTTTTCTCGCCGCAGGTTACGGCTCGTGGGTACTTTCAACCCTTCTCTCTATCTTTGCGGCTAATTTCTACAGTCACGCATGACCCAGAGCTAGGCTTGTGCAAACAAACAACAAATAATAATAAATACAGTCACACACACAACACACAACCTGTCCTGTCCAGCAACCAGCAACTTCATCCTCCACAAGGGTGGGTTTTTGTTTTTGAACAATTTTTGAACATCTTGTCGTGACCAATTTATACAAATTGTGACCTTAGTGGCAAATGAGAGTTTTTTATCCCGATCAGTCACAGGGCTATTCTCTCCACAAAACCAGTCATCAGAAGCCTGGTCATTCTGGGATTCTGAATCTCCCTTTTCACATTTCATTTCATTCAATATATAGTCATTTCAATAAGCTTATAAAATCATTCAGGGAGTAGTTTTTGTCTATTTTATTCTACTTCGTGCACACGACACTGTAAATTTACAAGTCTACTCGTCTCGTTATCCCGAACGACTGACGATCCTAATTTTAAGCTATCCCAAGCTCTCTCTATTCTCCCAAGCTATCCCAAGCTACGTTCCATTCGATCCCTCTCCATCATGTCCGCAGCAGACTGCCCCTTCTCTGTCATTCGTCCAGATCCTGTCGACGATGATAAAAAGTCCGACAGCTTCGTGAAATTCGAAGTGCCTATCGATCCTAACGACGCCGACGGTCTCAAGTCAACCATTCAGTTCCGTAAACTGAACTCCGATGATCCAGAGGATGTTCTCCTCTTCTTTCACAACTACAATAAACTCGTTGAAGATCTAGAGACACCCGAAGGCGAACCAAGGTTCCGCCTCTTCAACCTTGTCCTAGGTCCTGATGCCCAAGCCGACTGGGCCACCGTTTTGGAAGAAATCGACGACGGTCACAATCAAGATGATTTTGTCGAGGCATGTGAACTCTTCCTTATCAGTAAGGTCGAGCGCGACTGCGCTATTAATACGAAGGAATGGTTGAACCAGGTAAAAAAACCAAGGTCCATGACAGTGAGGAAGTTCATGCAGAGGATCAAACAGATCAATAATCTCTTTCCCGTGATGCCTCTACCTGAGGAAGGTGCTAACGAAGACGACCGCATCGATGGATTCACCGAAGCTGAACTTCGTAACATCCTCAAGAAAGCAAGTCCACAGACGTGGCGTGAAACTCAGGAGAAGTCGAACATCCGATTCGACTCCATTACTGCCCAGGTCCAGTACTACGAAAAACTCCGTAACATTGAT
>Ga0209092_10003716_pt1 | contig 13033 bp, 20 predicted proteins | sample FraStrMetagenome_FD_187446 | JGI IMG/M metagenome (GOLD analysis project Ga0209092, IMG submission 187446) | Marine eukaryotic phytoplankton communities from Arctic Ocean - Fram Strait ARC3M Metagenome (SPAdes) (version 2) | ecosystem: Environmental > Aquatic > Marine > Oceanic | place: Fram...
CGGATCGATGAACGGTAACGGATCCTGCACCATTACTTTCGTTTCTTAAATATCAGTTAATAATATAATGAATATCTGTAAGTCGTGTCAGATCGAAGATGTAGACGAAGAAGAACAAAATGCTCGTATAGAATTTAATACCAAAATCAATGAACTCATAGACGAAGCTGATACATACGCCATTTCAGTCTGGTCTGAGTTATCGAGACACCAACAAAGTGAATGGGCGAACTATATAGGTAAATTGAGACAAACGCCATTTTTGTTCGATAAAACCGAATTTCCAAAACCTCCAAAACGATTAGATACGTTAAAAATGTAAATATATAGTATATGCCAGGGACAGGTAATGAAGTCGAACCCACTCCAGAAGAAATTGCTGCTCAAAAAGTCATAGAAGAACGCAAAGTGGCGGCGATGACAAAACTCCGTTCTGAACGGGACGCACTGATTCCCTCCACAGATAAATACGTAATGTGGGATTACCCTATAAACGATGAACTCCGTAAAAAATGGAAACGTTACCGCCAACACCTCCGCGACCTCCCCGGTATGTCTTCACCGGATCTCGATGAAGACGGAAATCTCACGGGTGTTGAGTGGCCCGTCGCCCCAACTGCATAAATCTAAATTTTCATTATTTTAAAATTATACAGACCAGGTAACGTTTTCGGCATGACATTAAAAGAAATACTAATACGTTTATCGGCATTATTTGAATCATATGAATGTCCAATATGTGATTGCCATAATAGTAACTGCCCTTCACATTGTTGAAGCGAAGTTTCAGAATCATTAAAACATGGTGTCAGCATGGTTTCTAATTCTAAATATGGTTTATTCGTATCACATGATTTATGAAATTTAAGCGGTGCATGCATTCCAGGTACAAAATTAACAAAATATGTCCCAGATATAACCGAATTTTTGTGAGTATGTAGTCTTTGGAAACCACCTTTTGAACATTCATTTATCCAACACTGGGTGATGATTACATCGTCACCGCTATTACACCCCAGTGTGTTATTTATGTAATCGACACTACACATTTTAATCCAGTTATGAAAATTTTCAAAACCAGGTGTATCAACTAATAATTCATTATTACTACTACTGGGGTCAAAATAATGCTTTAAGTAACCACGATGACACTCATAAGAGTGTGACTTAGTTTGAGATTTATCAATTATATCAAAACACGACTGTTTTAAACGTGTTTCATGTTCATGAGGAAATATGTAAGATCCAATTTTTGAAGGGAAAATTTCAAAAACCCCTTCAGGCTTCTCTTGATCAACAGAATTATTATCAATCATGTATATATTAATGTTTAATATTCTATAAGTGGTTATTCAACAGACCTAGATGAAGATTGACCGGTCACCCCAAGCCCATAAACAATTTTCCTCCAAAGTGGACTGCATCCCACTTTGCAAGAAAAATAAACTCTTACTATAATATAAACAAAATGTCTGGTGGAATTGCCCAACTTGTTGCCGTGGGAGCCCAGGATGCCCACCTCGTTGGTGATCCCGAGGTTAGCTTTTTTAGGTCCACTTACCGTCGTCACACCAATTTTTCCCAAACCGTCGAGCGTCAGGTTATCCAGGGTGCTTTGTCCCGGGGTGGCATGTCTACAATCCGCTTCGAGCGTAAGGGTGATCTTCTTGGATACACCTACTTCACTTCTATCAACAACTCTTCCAATGCTTGTGAGGCCCTTGATTGGTCGACCATGATCGATAAGGTTGAGGTTCTCGTGGGTGGACAAGTTATTGATGATCAGGATACTTTCTTCGCTAACAAGATTGCTCCTAACCTTTTCGCCACTAGTATTTCCAAGTCCCCCGTTGGTGAACTCTACGATGGCTCCACTGCCTCCAAGTTCTTCCCTTTACGCTTCAGTTTCTGTGAGAACTGGCAATCTGCCCTTCCCCTCGTTGGTTTACAGTATCATGATGTGGAGCTTCGCATTCGGTGGGCGGATAACGCCGCTGTGAACAGTGCTACTCGCCGTGTTGAGTGCCACGCTAACTTCCTTTACCTCGACACTGATGAGCGTCAGGTTATCGCCAGCGAGCCCCGGGGTATCCTTATTACCCAGGTTCAGAAGGCTCTCCCTTCCATGGGTCGCACTCAGGAGTTGAACTTCAACCACCCCATCAAGTTCTTGGCCGCGAGCAACGTTGCCACTGACAGTGTTAACACCGCTACTAACCGTGTGAAGCTTCAGATTAACGGTACTGATGTCACTGACTACAAGTTCATTGATCCTCACTACACCACCGCCGCTTCTTACTACCACGCCCCCAACTCCAAGACTGATCCCCAGCTTTACGCGTTCCCCTTCTGTCTTGACACTTCCAGGCTTCAGCCAACTGGCAGCCTTAACTTCAGCCGCCTTGATTCTGCCCGCATTGTCAGTGAGACAAGCAACTTCAAGGACACAATTTATGCCGTAAATTTCAACATATTAAGGGTTGAAAATGGGATGGGAGGTTTATTATACAGTAACTAAATTTACCCTTCACTATAACATAATCTTCACTACTAGTAAAATGAACTTCTGGTTGATTGTCTTTTTACTAGGAGCAGTTTTCGTATTGACGTACAATCCCAAATCCAGGACACTCGAGAAGATCGTCGAAGTCCAGCCCAAGCAGGAGCAGTGTGAAGCTGAGAGATATCAGCGTCTTCAATTCATTGGAGGGGATGATGCCTGTACTCAGAAGGGAAATACTAAAATGGGTGCAATAATTTCAGCTTAAAAGAAATCGACGTCTATTACACATAAGATGTTATCTTTTGATCGCGAAACCATGCTTATCGCGGGTGTTATTGTTTGCATTGCTGTCGTTGCTTACATGTTTAACGATATGCGAAAGACCAAGGAGGATGTTCACGCTGTGAAGACCTTCTCGGTTAATCTGATGAAGGGTCTCACCATTGAACCGGTTGAAGATGAAGCGAAACCTCAGACTGTTACTAAGATTCCTGTTACTGAGGAGAAAAAGGAGGAATAAACATATTCGTATATTATAACTTGCTAAATGAGCAATGAAGAAATACAAAGCGATAGCTATTCCAGTAACATTTGAAGGCGATCGCCCACGGTTTCTGACCGTGAGAGATCGTAGATTTAAGGATTGGATTTTTGTCACAGGGGGATGCAGGCGTAGAGAAATTTACAATCCTTTAAGATGTGCTCTTAGAGAGCTAGAGGAAGAGACACGGGGTGTTGTTTCGTTGAAGAGGGGGGAATATACAGAGTTTAATTTTATACATAAGGAAAGTCCCACAGTAGAATTAGTATATAATGTTTACGTCTTTTTCGTCGACTATAAACGCACAGATCAATTCAATATGATTAAGAAGTTTAATGATGAAAAGATGAAGACCAATTTAAAAAAGATTAATAAAGAACCGATAAAGAAGACATACGACGAGAATGATTTTATGAGCTTTGATACTTTAGAAGAATTCAATGGCCGTAAACGATGGGATCTGATCATACGAAATGTCATTCAGAATCCACAGTTCTATTCGTGTGTAACTTCGTTAAATAGAAAAACATTTAGTATAAAATAGGAATGAAGTCGAAGACTTACATTTTAAAGCAGATCAAAGATCTTCTTATTGATAACAAAGCATATAGTGATCGAAGGGCGGAACAATATATAGAGAGTGTCAGAACCAAGACAGTCTACGAACTTCTTGTTATTAAAAAGAACCTTAGTACCGATATTAAAGAGCATGCAGACATTTCTTGTATGCGATCCATTCTATATGATAGCTATCAAGACGATTAAAAGAATGACTCCAAAGATAAATAAGTATGTTCAAGAGCTGGTGCTCTAAGAACAATTTAAAAAATGCGAAAGCTACTTCACATGTTCTCATGGATGGTGGAGTGCTTTCGATACCATTCGACAAACTTGACGAATTCTGTGAACGTTACATAGAAGCCGTGAAGAACAAGGAAAAACTTTATTTGGTGGAACAGAAGACTTCAACCTACAATTTCTTTTTGGATATTGACTACAAAGATGAAAAGGCGTTGGATATTCCATTTGTGCAGAAGCTTTGTAGAATCATATGTGACAAGGTGAAGACTCTAGGAGGTAAAGATTGTCTTATATGTGTTTCTAAACCAAAAGAAGTTGACGACAATCTGATTAAGACCGGTGTTCATATGAACTGGCCAGGATTTATCGTAGATCAAGAGAATGCATTGAATATCCGTGAACATGTTATAGCAACTTTGAAGTCAATTTTCAAAAACAAAAATTGGAATCAGATTATTGACTGTTCAGTATATGGTGATTTAAAAAAGAGGACCAAGGGGAGTGGATTTAGAATTCCATGGTCATACAAAAAGGGGAAACACCTTGCATGTGGTGGTCAGGGATGTTCAGGGTGTGATAACGGTAAGGTCACAGAGCTTCCATATGTACCGGTATTCAAGTATGTTTATGGCCCTGTTCTTTGTCTAATGAATACAGTTTCCCAAGAAAATGAACCATCTATTGATACTTTGAAAATGTCGATCATTCGTACAGAAGATACAAATGCCAGGGCTGTACGACCACTCGATGGTAAGAAGAGGGAAGAGGGTTCATTCACACAGACACAGATGAAAGATGAGTTTGATAATTCAGAAGCTATAGCCCACCTCGAAACTTTTATTCGAAAGAACCTTGAAGGTCAGGAAGATGCTAGAATCACTAAAGTATTTACTCATAAAAATCACTTTCTTGTATCATCATCATCTAAATACTGTGAAAACGTAGGACGTTCTCACAATTCCAATCATATATGGTTTCATGTTGTCGGTGATGTCATTATTCAGAAATGTTTTTGTACATGTGAAACAGTGATAGGTAGGAAAAATGGATTTTGTGCAGATTTTAGAGGAGAACAAAACCAATTGCCAGCGTCACTCGTTAGTAAATTATACCCAAATGCAGGACCACCCAAAAGATCTGTAACACCACCAATCAAACAAAAACTAACGATAGACGACGCTATTCCAGTTCTTAACGAGTTTATTAACAAAAATATTCAGGCCATGGGTATTACAAACCTCTCTAAAAAGAAAGGTAAATACATAGCTACAACTACAGATCCAGAATGTGAACTCTTGATAGACAAGACAGGAGTGGACTTTGTATATTCAAAAACTCCATCTAAAAACCATAGAAGTGTCCTAAACAAAAAATCCAAGGAGATTTTATTTCCAGATAAAAAATAGGATGTCAGGAGCTTTACTGGCCACAGCTACATATTTAACAAATCTTCTTACTAAGAAAACTATTCGTAGTGACGACTTAGATATTCTCATAAAAAAAGTTCATGAATATTCAGGATTAAACCCTGATGAGTTTTATGCATTCATCACCAACATAAATGTCTTTAAGGACATGCTCAGAGAAGATCCCGAATTTGCAGGAAAGTTTCTTTATATAGCACTGGATAGTTTAGAGAACGTTGGGATAATGTCAGAATTCCAGGAAGATATACATCAACTAGCATTACAAATAGGTTATTACGCAGAAAAGATGATAATGGACGCTTCTATTAACAAAAACACCGCGTTTCATCCTAAATACTTAAACAGTCGACTATAATAGAACCAAATGATTTCCCGTTCTGGTCGCCGTATTAAGAAACCCGTTATTTATTCTCCCGAGGAGGAACTTGTAGATGATTATAAAGAGGACGAATACGACAGTGATGATGACAACAGTGACATAGATACCGACGATGAGATTGGTTCCGAAGATGACTATGAAGACAATGATGAAGATGCAGACGACGACGGAAATCTAAAGGATTTTGTGGTCGGTGATGATGATGACGACGAGGATTATGAATCTTCTGACGACGAGGAAGAGTATAGTGAGTAATTTCCCACTTAAAAAAATGAAAAACAATTATAGAAATGGAAGCAGATATCGGTAATCCCATAGATTTTAACAAAGAAGAACATATTCAGGATTCAGAACCCGATCAAGACCATGATTATTACCAACAACAGGCACCAAATCCTATGATGATGATGCCTCCTCCTATGTATCAATCTCAGCAACCAAAAGTTGATTTTTTTGCAAACATTGATAAAACGACGTGGATTGTAGGATTTATTGTATTTATACTTGGATTTTTTATGGGGAAGACAATGCAGCCAATCATACTCAGGCCTGGCTAAGAGGGTATCCGTAGATCCATTCTTTATCACTCCAGGGAAAATTACCAATAAATTCACCAGTTGAACCCCTTTTTCGTTCAGTAAAATACGCACGGCTCGTGACCACTGGGTCCTTAAGTTGTGCGGCTAAAACTTCTGAAGCTGTATTCATCTTCTTTTTGACAATCTCAGGTGATGTGAAAAAGAAGTAAGCTACAAAAAATACGATGAGAAGTGTGATGATATTAATCAACACACTGAACATTCTTAATAGGTATAGACATTTTTATATTATTCGCTGACGGTATTGAGTGCAGCATTGGCATCGGCCTCACGCTTAGCCTGCCTCTCCTTCATCTCCTCAGCGACAATTTCATCCGCCTTCTTCACGAGTTCCTCCATAGGAGTGTCGGGATTCTCCTTCTGTAGACGTTCAAGAACCTCGGCTGGATGACTGATAGGAGCTTCATCCGGCTTATTGTAAAACTTGGAGTTCTCGTCACCGGGCTTGAAGTTGCTAGACCCCTCAACCATATCACGCTTACGTTCCTCAAACATCTTGACAGCTGCAGCCTGGTTCTCCTTGTAACCCTGCATAAGCTCCTCGAGCTTCTCATTGGTATAGTGAACATCCTCAATCTTCGTGGGATCGGGGGGAATGAGAAGCCACTTGTACATGTCTACGACATAAATATCAAAAGTCGCATCCTCCTTTTGAAGACGCTTTGCATGGCTCTCAGCCTCTGGACGAGAGTTAAAGCAACCCCTGATCTTAATACCAAATTGATCATTCTTTTGAGGACACTCGGGACCCACAACGGAAAGGCATGCGTAAATCTGACCAGGAACGGTAGTGTAATCTTGTTCGAGAGAACCCATTATATTCTTACTACACACAAAAACTTTAAGTTCTTTATAACCTAAGTCATTTAAGCCTTTGACACGATATGATAATATGGAAGATATACGGAAAGCTCATAACAATTTTAAGAAGGATCTTATCCAGAAGTCAACGGATAATGGAGATCTTGTACTTGACGTTGGGTGTGGTTGTGGTGGTGATCTTCAAAAATGGCGTCACGCGGGGGCTAATATAAATATGTGTGACCCGGATGAAAAGTCACTGGAAGAGGCGAAATCAAGAGCAAATAATTTGAAGATACGCGTTAATTTTTATAAAGGTGACATTTTCAATTGTCCGAACAGAAGATATAACGTGGTGTGTTTTAATTTTTCTTTGCATTATATTTTTGCATCGGAGAAATTATTCAAAGAGTCTATACGTGAAATTAAAAAACGTATGAAACCGGGTGGAAAACTTATAGGGATTATTCCGGATTCGGAAAAGATTATTATGAAAACTCCGTTACAGGATGACATGGGTAACTTCTTCAAATTGAAGGAACATGGTAACGGTGGTTTTGGTGAAAAACTGTTCGTACATCTGATTGATACTCCTTATTATTCGGATGGTCCAAAATCAGAACCAGTTGCATACAGAGATCATCTTATTCACGAACTAGAGTCGAACGGTTTTACTTTAACTTTATGGGAAAACTTATCAGGAAGTCACATCTCAGAGTTGTACAGTAAATTTATGTTTGTATATAGAAAATGATAGCAGTAATAGTATTGCTTATCATTAATGTATACCTATACGTAACTACAATTGAACCCATGAAGTTGAGGTTAGTCAAGGAGAGGTATAAGATATTCCGTGAAAATGTAGAAGGTACAGAATTTGAAAAGTTGAAGCATCCGATACCTATCACAGCACATCATAGATTGAAGGGTACAGTTGGGTACAATCTCAATAAAGGTGCAGAGATTGGGTTATGTATAGATGGTGAAGTGAATGAAATCTTTCATGTTTTGATCCACGAACTTGCACATTCTTTAGTGAAGGAATTTGATCACTCTAAAAAGTTTTGGGAAACCTATAACAAACTAAAGGATCATTGTGTACGTTTAAATATATACGAACCAATTCCAACCGAGACACCTTTTTGTGGCATGCATGTTCAGGATAAATAATCTAGGTATACACCAAATGAAAACACCACTGTCGACAGTTTTCACTGCAGTGTTCATGTGGATTATCGTCTATGCGATAACCATGGTTCCTATATACACCAGGAACTATCATGCGAATCTAGCTCTAATGACAATTGTTATACCAAACATGCTTAGGTTAATTGTTGGTCAAGTTCCTCAACTGGCGGTTGACAAGGGTTTCTTCTTCTCGTCGACTATCATTGCCTTCATTCTTGTAGAAGGTTTGTCTCGTCTCGTTAAAACTTTAAAGGGGCAGATCAAGGATTATGGGAAGGAAAGAAGGAAGAGCTTGGAAGTGAGTCTCTTATTTCTAGCCGCGTTCATAATTGGAGCGGTAATTACATATTTTCTCGGTGTAGATAAATCAATCTATAGTAATATGGGTTGGGAACAGGTTCCCTAAGCCTTGAGAATATAACTCTGGCTAATATGGAAAAGAACAGCCGCTACGAGACCAGTGGCACCAAGGCCAATCAAGCTTCGACGACCAGCGTCGTTCAAAAACTGAGGAATCATTGTAGCGAGCTTCTCTTGTACGGGTGTGCTAATAGCCGCGGCCGTACAAGCAGAAACAATAAGAGCCTGTAACTGTTGATCAGTGAGGTTAAAAGGATTTTTAGACGCGGGAGACTTTGTAGCAGTCTCGTTCATGGCAGGTTGGGGAGAAGCAGCCATCATCTGCATCTGCATGGGAATCTGGGAAGGCATCTGTGTTGGCATAGATGGAGGTGCCATCATCTGAGCCTCCATAGGTTCTGGTTGACCCATCAATTCGGAAATAGGTGTAGAGTCCATAGTAACTTTACTTTCACTGACATTTTTTTCTTCATTATTATGCGTAATAAAAGACGTCGATGAATTAACCTGAACCATACCACCGTCAGAATTGTCTGATAAATTCATGGTACGAATGTCCGTCATTTAGTATTGATCTATGTTTTTACTATTAAATAAAGACGCAGCCTGGTTATTTCTTCTTCGTAATGGTTAACGCGGTTTTCTTTGTAGCTTTCTTCGCATCATTCTCTTGTTGAGAAAGGTATTTGGGGTTATACATTTTTCTGTGAGCTGCCCATAACTCTGGACCACCGACTCTGAAATTCTTTCGAAGCGTTGCCTTATACCAAAATACACAATCCTGAATTTTATTAGACCTAACGGTGTTATCAAGAACTAAGCATTCATAATTCTCTGTGCAGGCATCCATAACCTTTGAGAACATATCGTAGTTGGGGAATATACCAAAAAAGGATTTGTAAAGCTTCTCCCGATTCTGAATGATGTTCTCCCTGAGAATGAACACATAATCCACGTTAGCTCGTAGTGCTGGTGGTAAGTCCATCACATATTGCATTGTCAGCATAAAGAAGATCTTCCAATGACGACCATTCATAAAACATTGTCTTATGCAGGTATCTTTTAGAAACTTCGAGTCATACATACAGTCATCTAAAAGCATAAAAGTTCCACAATTGTTTTTACCCGCGCCTACCAACTTCCGCTGCCTGGCCATAACACGCTCTATGGCTTCTCTGTCATAATCGCCGTATACGAAGAGGTCTGGAATGAATTCAGAATAAAAATGATTACCTTCTTCTGTACCACTAAGAACTATACCAGTGGGAAGGTGCTTCTTATGATACATGATATCCTTCACCAGAGTACTTTTACCTGTATTACGCTTTCCTATAAACACACAAACACGATCGTCTGTCATAGTTGCAGGATTGAATTTCCTCAACTGAAGATTCATCTACTTTAGTGTCCCGTTTTATTTGAGAATATTTTACTCGCACATATTAGATATGTCTGGAGCTGTAAAACTGGCAGTGACAGGTGTTCAGGATCAATGGCTTACAGGTGATCCGGATTTTTCTTATTTCCTGACAACATTCAAACGACATACAAAGTTTGCCTTGGAGCAAATTGAAACACCATTTGATGGAGATGTTGGGTATGGTGAAGAGTTACGCTGTAGAATTCCTCAAAACAAGGGTGACTTGGTAAAAAGTGTGACTGTTAAATTTTCCTTGTCCGCACCCGAAGATGGTGATGGAAATAAACTTAATTTTAAACCATCGTTTTGTACAGATCTTATCGATACAGCTGATTTGTACATAGGAGGTCAGTTAATAGAGCGTCTTACGGGTGAATATATATACATGCATCAACAACTTCATAATACTATAGATGACATAGAGCAAACGTTATACTTTTTAAATGGTCATGGTAGTAAAATTTTTGATTTCACAGGTGAACAAACATTTTTTATCGATCTTCCATTTTATTTTAATCGTGCAACTTCACTTTCTATACCCACATCAGCACTCTTAAAACAACAGATGGAAGTAGTAATAAACTTGAAAAATCTCACCGATATCATAAATGGTCCAATTCCATCTTCAGGTGTACAAGGGAAAATATTAAATATATCTCTTGATACAGAATTTGTATTTATAAGCGATGATGAACGATTTTATTTACAATCCATGCCTCTTCAATATCTCATATCACAAGTACAATTATCACAGGTTACATTCAACCCCGGTGAAACTCATAAAACCTTTATGATCAATTTTAAGCATCCAGTTAAAGAACTTTTATTTTTAGCGAAGAAGGGAAAGGAATTCTATAAAATTGAAAATGTAAAATTGGATTTCAATGATATGAATGTCATGGAATGTGATCATCTATTTATGACATATGAACAACCATTACTTTATCATATAAACTGCCCCGAAGATGGATCACCGTTTGGAGTCTACAGTTTTGCACAGAACCCAGAATCACATTACCCATCCGGTCATGTCAACATGAGTAGAATAATTCACAAAAGAATGACTGTTGATATAGATCCTACAGATGATAAAGTTGTACTTAAAATATTTGCTGTGAACTTCAATATTTTACATATCGAGAGCGGCCTCGGGGGTTTAAAATTTTAACGGTGTATAGTAGTAATGGCTGGAAGAATTCAGCTTACAACGAGGGGTGTTCAGGACGTCTATTTTACTGATAACCCGGATTACTCGTACTTCGTTCAACTATTTCGAAAACATACAAATTATACTACACAATTTGTAAAGCTGGATGTAGATAATGATGTTGAGTTTGGAAAAACCGTCAGTGTAACTATACCAAAAGATCAAGGTGATCTTGTTAAAACAGTTAGTTTAGAAATAGAGTTAGATAAAATCGTTGGAGCCGATTTAACACGTATTGGTTATGTGGAGTCTATAGGACATGCAATGATCGAGTATGTCGACATGTATATAGGTGATGAGAAGGTGCAACATATACCAAGCGATTATTTACAGATTTACTCGGAACAAAATTATACACAGTCTAAACAAAAAGCTCTTGAAAAGTTGATAGGTAAATATCCAGACAGAACTTCTGATGTACCCGTTTCAAGTGGTGTAATTTTAGGTCACTTAGGACCTGCTACACAAACCAAAAAACTATTTATTGATATCCCTTTTTATTTCTATCGTAAACCAGAATTGGCTATACCTCTATGTGCTATGTGTTTTCAAGAAATACGCCTCGAAATTAAATTCAGAGATTTGAAAGATTGTTTAGTACAAACAGATCCTCCTACAGACACATCTCTCCAAACAACTACATTAGATTTTGATCTCATCTCGAATGAAATTCTTTCATCAAATGTCGTTGTCGCTTCTTCGGATGGAAGTAACGTTGCTACTAATGTGAACAGCGAAATTGTGATACCAGGTAAAACCATATTCAATGGTGTTGGTGTAGTGTCGCCGGCTATGAATACAATTGTAACGACAGAAAATATATACAGATATGAAAATGATCTATGGCAGGTGTATCAAGCTTCTTCATTAAACCCAGGTAATACTATACATTTTTCAGATGACGGAAATGTTATAGTAGAAGTTCGTACTGGTATATGGGTGTGGAATGGAACACAATATATATTTACACCAAAACCAAATATAATTGCACTATCTAGAGACGGTAATTTTTATTGCGTAGAGGAAGGTAGACTTGAAATATTTAACATAACCACAGGAAAACGTTTAGGGGGTTTTTTTAACAAAGCAGTTAATGTTGCAGTGTCTCAAGCACATTTATCTCATGATGGTACAAAATTGTTAATCGTACTTAATGATATTGTTTACGTATATCAATATACAACCGATTGGTTTAGGTATGGTCAAAACATAACACTTTTTGAATCGGGTATACTCACATATGTAAAAGACGGAAACAGTTTTTTTGTGTATAACCCAACTGAAGAATATAATCATAATCCATCTATTGCTTACGGCGTCGGTCGTGTATACGTCTATGACACTACAATAACACAATGGACTGAGGTACATAGATATAAGGGTTCTGGTGGAACGTATGCGTCAATGAGTGATGATAAATTGAAATTACATATTAAAAGAAGTGATACTGAAACAGACGTAATTACACTGAAAGAATTAACCCGCTCAGTTGAAGGATACGATGAGGTTGTTATACAAAGTGTTGAAAATATAGTTGATGCCGGTAGTAATGTGTATGGTGCCGGTTATCAGAGTTTAGTATCCCAGGTACAAGAAACAATTGCTTTTAACACTAACATTTCATACTCACAAAACGATAATTATTTTTTACCTCTTCTTTTAGATGATACAATAATATCTAATAATGGTTTAGTTCGGGTGGATCATTATACAGTTGGTAACCAAGCTCGTGTGTATAAAAGAGATTCTGTATCAAATGGATTTGTACAGTTGATAATACTTGACCAAGTCGGCATAGAGGGCGACA
>Ga0209092_10003717_pt1 | contig 13026 bp, 9 predicted proteins | sample FraStrMetagenome_FD_187446 | JGI IMG/M metagenome (GOLD analysis project Ga0209092, IMG submission 187446) | Marine eukaryotic phytoplankton communities from Arctic Ocean - Fram Strait ARC3M Metagenome (SPAdes) (version 2) | ecosystem: Environmental > Aquatic > Marine > Oceanic | place: Fram...
GATTAATTTCATTTGTTCGATAATAGATTGTTTAGCACCTGTTCCTATTGCCAACATCGTAATTACCGCAGCTACTCCGAAGATGATTCCAAGAGCGGTTAAAAATGCACGAAGTTGATTGGAGAAAACGCCTTCTAAGGCGAGGTAAAAGTTAAAAAGAATTCTTTGCATTATGAATAGATTAAGAGGATAATGAATTAATGAATCATGATGATTGACTGAAAATTGATGATAATTAAGGAATCTAAGATCATCAAATAATAATCTTTTATCAATTAATTCATAAATATAAATCTACCACTACCTCCAGTATCATCATTTATCACTTTTTCATTTTTCATGTTTTTTAATTTTTCTTTCATTGCATCCTGCCGTTTTTTTCTTTCTGCGATTTGCCTTTTTTTGATCTGGTCTTTGATGCCTTTGTCGACTGGGTAGAATTTTAAATCCTCGGAATTATTAGGAATTGACAACCAGTAAGTATCTCCCTCTTTTAAACCATGATCAATCATTATTTCGTCATTGTTTGAGATTCCAGTAATCACTTCTTGCTTAAAAACTCTTCCATCTTTTTCTATATAAACAAAAGATAAACTATCGCTATGCAATGCTTCCATCGGAATTGCAAGTACATTATTGTAAATGTCAGTCACAATTTCATTTGAAGTCGTCATCGCAGGTCGAAGGATAGAATCAACTTCGTTTACTTGCACTACAACTTCAAAAACTTTAGCATCATAATTTCGTAATTGCTCTCCAATATTTGCGACTTCTAGAACTGTCCCCGTGTATTCTTTGTTAGGAAATGCGTCTACTTTCATTACCACATTTTGCCCTTTTTTTACTCGACTAATATCTACTTCATTGACAAAAGTTTTGGAAACCATATCCGTCAAATCAGGCAACTCAGCCACAACTGGATTCCAAACACTTACTTGTGAACCTGCTGAAATTTTTCCATTCCAACTTCGATGATATATGACCATTCCGTTTTTAGGTGCTTTGATGGTAAGTTCGTCACCAAGCTTTGCGTAGCGTTCACGTTTGAAAATATTTTGTTTGAGAGAAGCATTGATTTCAGAAATTTGAGCCTCTGATTTTTCTTTAGTCAATTCATATTTACTCAGTAATTGATTATAATCTCTAGCGGTTCTTTCCAATTCAATTTTTACTTTTTGGATGACCATCGGAGCTTCGTATTTACTTTGCTCTACTTCGAGTTTTTTTTCTTTTTTGGAAAAATTAAGATTGATAAGTTGATCTCGAATGCCTCTTAATTCGATGGCAGTATCGATTTCAGTTTGTGCGAGTTGCGTTTCGATTTTTTCGATTTCGGTTTGAATATCTTTGAGTTTAGTATCCAATTCGGAGCGATCGAGTTTGGCAACATAATCACCCTCTTTAACAATTGTTCCTTCCGCAACCATATCTGAAATAGTCAATTGATAGATGTTCGCCTGACGTAGACCACGTGGGCCACGAATTTTTTTAGAGTTTTTTGCTTTTAATTCACCCGTTGCAGTTGCTTTGACTGTGAAATCGGCTATTTCTAATGTTTTTTTAATAACATTAGATTGCTCAGCTGTTGCATCTTTTTTTGTGAAAAAATAAGCGCCTGCGAGAATAGCAATAATGGCAATGGGAATAAGGATCTTAGAGGATGACATATTTATATTTTTTTAGTCTATATTTTGTTTTGTAAAATCTTTAGCAGACAGATCGCGCGTAAAATAAATAAAGAAAATTTAGCTTCTTAATTTTGGCTCTGTTTAACACCAGATTAACACCTACTTACCAGTTAGGTTAACGATGATTTTCTAAATGGTTACATATTCAATTTATTATTTAACTTAAAGTATAAAAGAATAGTAAATGGTGTTTTGTTTTTTAAATAGTTTTTCGAGATGGAATAAGAATAACCATGATTTCACCAAAAGAATATTTGCAAAAAGTACTTACATTTTTCCAAGAAAATAGCAATCCAGAAATTGCAGAAGGCCAGATGAGTTATATGCGAAATAAGTTTAAGTTTTATGGTGTCAAAGCTCCAGGATGGATTGTTTTTTCTAAAGAAATTATGAAATCAGAAGATGTTTTTCATAATAAGAAATTAAAAGAGTTTGTTCGTTTATGTTTAAAAGAAGAACATCGTGAGATACATTATTTCGCTTTACAAATGGTGGAAAGGACAACTAAAAAGGAAGAGGAAAATTTTATTAAATTTTTGGAAGAATTGATTGTGACACATAGTTGGTGGGACACTGTCGATTGGATTACAAAAATGGTAGGTTGGCATTTTATGCGTTTTCCAAAGAAAGTAAAATTAGTAACTGGAAAGTGGTTAGCATCTAAAAATATTTGGCTACAACGAACCGCGATTATTTTTCAACGGTATAAAAATTATCCAACAAATGAAAAAATGATGTTTGATTATATTTTGAGAATGAAAGATTCAAAAGAGTTTTTTATTCAGAAAGGAGCTGGATGGGCTTTACGAGAACACTCGAAAACAGAACCAGAAGCAGTTATTCAATTTATAAAAAATAATCGATTGGCATTGTTGACAAAAAGAGAGGGAATGAAGTGGATGAAAAAAAAAGGAATTTTATAAGACCATTAGAAAACACGTTTACGAGAGAATATTTACCTGCTTGGCAAGTTGTTTGGGCACATAAATTACTTTTCCATTCATCTCCACTTCCACAGATTTTTCTTCTATTTTATTTATGGTAAATGTAGTATTGGGTAGTAAGCCTAATTTCCAAAGTTGTGCGGTAATATGTTCATTAACTTGTTGTTGTGCGATTCTTGCATTTTGGAACACGGGTAAATTGATTAATGGGAAATCTGGGATTCCCAATTTTTTTGGAATAGGGGAGCCATGTGGATCTGTTGTAGGAAAGCCTAGTTTTAAATCTACTTCATCCAATAATTCCTCTGTCAGAAGGTGTTCAAATTTCTCAGCATCTTCATGAATTTGTTCTTCAGTCAAACCAATTTCTTGTACCAAATATGTTTCCCAAAGTCGATGTGCTCTAACCATTTTTGTTGCTTCTTTTTGACCAGCATCAGTGAGGATGACTTGGTTGTTATCCCATTTTACAAAACCATTTTTTTGTAACTTTCTTAAGCGAGTTCGAAGAGCAGATTTACTGAAATCCACTTTTTTTAAGAGAGTAGAGAAGGAGAGTTTTTCTTTGCTGTTTAATTTTAAAGCTTGTTTTAAAGTATCTTCTAATTGAATTTTATGTTGCAATTTTCTTTTTCTAAAAGTTTGGAAAACTAAACCTTTTTTAGGGGCAAAAAGTGCTGCAAATAAATACAGTATTGTAGCAACAACGGTCATCGCAGGTCCAGGAGTTGTATCTAAAAGTACTGCTGCGATAAATCCTATAACAGTAGAAAATACTCCTACAATTCCGGATATAGCAACTGCCCAATGCAATCGATCTGTCAATAATAATGCAGTGGCTGCGGGTGTAATTAACATCGCAACAACTAAGATTACACCAACTGTTGTTAAAGATGCGACTACTGCTACAGACAATAATAGCATTAAGTAGTAATGAATTACTTTAGTTGAAATCCCCATCGTTTCTGCTATCACTGGTTGAAAAGTAGTGGCAAAAAGGAATCTGTAAAAGATGAGAATACTTAACACTACATAGAACATAATTCCAATGGTTAAATTTACATCTTGGGTTGAAACACTTAACACATTTCCAAATAAAAAGTCAGTTAAATCGGGAACATGAACACCACTTTCTGCTTTACTAATTCTTGAAATTCCCATTACGCCCAAAGCAAACATGGCTGTAAAAACAATTCCTATTGCTGCATCATTTTTAGTGTTGATATTATGCTGTAACCAAGTAATACCGACAGCAGCGACCAATCCCGCAATAACTGCTCCTGTGAAAATTCCTAATGCGGTATTTCCAAAGATGATAAAAGCAACGACCACTCCAGGAAGAACGGCATGCGACAAGGCGTCTCCAATTAATGCCATATTTCTAAGAACAATAAAACAGCCTAGCATTCCGCACATCAATCCAACCATCGCTGAAGCTGCCAATGCCCTAAATCCAATATCCATTCTGAAAAAGTCAGTTAGGACATTAAAAATATCTTCTTGAAAAAAAACGTATAATTGTTCCATCTTTTAAAAGTACTTTTAGCGAAGATAAACATTTTTTATTATCCAAAAATAATTTTTTAGATTAGTCTAAAAGCTTTAACAATAATTTTATGAAATACGATTGGCTACTTTTTGACTTAGATAATACGATTTTGAATTTTGATGATGCTATGGTTTTTGGCTTTGATAAAACGATTAATGATTTCGACATTCCATTTGATGAAAATTATTTTTCTATTTATCAAAAAATAAATCATGAATGCTGGGCAGATTTAGAAAAAGGAATAATCATCCAAGATGAATTACGAATACTTCGAATGGAACGATTTTTAAATCATATTGATATTGATAAAAATCCGATTGATTTTGCTGAAACGTATCATAAAAATTTATCAGCAAAAATTTTTTGGATGGAAGATGCAAAAGGTTTAATTGAAGATTGGAGTGGGCAGTATAATATGGCTTTGGTGACTAATGGGATGAGAGAAATTCAGCGAGCAAGGTTAGTAAAAAGTGATTTGGAAAAACACTTTCGTCATGTAATTATTTCAGATGAGATTGGGGTATCAAAACCAAATACAAGATTTTTTGATCATGTTTTTGAGAAAATTAAATTCCCTAAAAAGGATAAAGTAATTATTATTGGAGATAGTTTGAGTTCGGATATTCGAGGAGGAAATGATTATGGGATTGACACTTGTTGGTTAAATATGAGTGAAAGAATTGCTCCTAAGGATAATATGCCAACCTTTACGATTGGAAAATTGAAAGAGTTGAAAGAGATTGTTCTATAGGATTGTATTTCAGGAAAAAATACTAATTAAACTACCACACTAAAACGAGGCAATTATTTTTAAAAAAAAATCACAATAGTTATTGAGTTAACTATTGTGATTTTTTTAATTTTAGGTTTGAGACTGCTAGGTATCTTGCCAAGCTAAAACACCTCCAATAACATTTCTTACATTTTTAAACCCTTTTGCTTGAAATAGCTGTTGAGCCATTCCAGAGCGAGCACCTGATCTGCAGTGAATAATAATTTCTTCATCTTCCTGTCCTTCATAATCATCGATAGAATTCATCACGGTTCCTATGGGGATCAATTTTGCTCCTAGGTTAAATTCTTCATATTCGTGTGGTTCTCTCACGTCAATGAAAATGAAATTATCTTTTCGATCTAATTTTTCTTTTAATTCTTGAACTGTAATATCCATTTCTAGTTGATTGGTTTTGTATATTAAGATATATTTTTTCTTGAAAAAAGTAAAGCGAACATCCAACATGAATTATCAGCCGTCTATATTCATTTTTTAATTAACTAAAATTATTTTCCGGTTAATTATTTCATTTGTTTTATCATTCGTTACTTTAATAAAATAAACTCCGTTTTGTAAGTGGCTGATATCCAATTGATTAGTCAATTGATTTTTACTAAGTATTTTTCCAACTGCATTGAATATGGTATAAGAAAAATTGTATAAATTCTCATCTTTGATTTCAATATTTAAGAGACCTGCTGTAGGATTTGGAAAAATACTTAACTGGGTATTTTGAACTATTTTATCAGTTTTAGAACTTTGTACTGGTGTTCCTTCTCCTACCATTGGACGAATCATTAAAGTACCTTCGAGGGTGGGATCAGCATTTCCAACATTTTCCCAATCTACTCCAAAACCAAAACCATCGAAAAAAAGATTCTTCATTCCATCTGTTTTACTTTTATCAATACCAATTGCGATGCATTCATTTAAGGAGCAGTTAGAAACTTGCTGCCAACCTACATAGAAATTACCCACAGGAATGGCCAGTGGAGTCAATTCGCCTGTATTGGCATCTTTTAGTAAATAGGTCGAAAATCCATTTAAGGAATCTAAATAACTATCTATATAAATTGGTTTTTGTAAAAAACCTTCATATTCTGGTGAATTGTCTAATTCACCAATCCAAACTTTTAAGGTGAAATTTTGAGTTGAAGTATTAGCAAAAATATGTGGAAAATGAATCTGAACAGCTTTTAAGGAGTCCGCAACATTTGCATGAAATTTAAGTGCAAGTTGTACATCTTTTTTAGTTGCTTCGATTCCACTTTCAGCAGTACCATCATCGTAGGCAAAGTAATTATCGAAGATGGTCGTGTGAGTCACAATATTATTGTCTTTGACGATTGGATTAAAGCTCACCGCTTCATTATCTACATTGATAGAATAAGATTTTTCAAATTCTAGATATTTTAAATCATCAGCAAAAGCACTATTGATTGCATTCGTAAATGTTGGATATGTCGTAGAAGGAGGAGTAGGGAAATCATCATTTAAAAATCCTGGAGAAAAGTTAGTAGCAGATTGAAATAATGCAATATCATCTAAAACTACTGTGCCCGTTTCCATTTCAATGAGTTCAACTTCAGTTGGTGTAATGGCTTGATCCTCATCATCATGGCTATACATGTGAATTTCATTAAACGAATCACTAGCCGGAATTTCCTCACTTTTATTAGTAACAAAATGCCACCAAGGCATACTTGTATAATTTTTCAAAATAGGGTTTGGAACCTCAGTAAATGCAATATCAGTAAGGAATGATGTACCATCTCCAACTGCTAATTTTACATAATCCAAATGCCAATGGTCTAAATTTCCACTTCGTAATGTGTAATTGGTAAATCGAAATTGGAAACCATCATAGAGGTATTGATTTTGATTTACTGGATAAGAATAGAAAGTAAATTTGTCAGTAATTGGATTGTTTAAAGTGGTGAAAGTATCAATTGTATTCCAGTCTCCACTTGAATTTTTAAATTCTAAAACTAGAGAATCGCCACTTCCTGGAGCATCTGAGAGGCCTTGAGGTTCGATATAAAAACTTAACCACAAGCCACTATTTACATTAAACGGAGACATTTCTAAATATGCTGAAGTAAGTTTATCAGCTACGCCATAACCTCCTCCATAAGCTGCACCCATTTTATTTAAACCATCAAAAGTAGCTACTCCAACAGATACTGGATCTATTGCCATGGTGTTGTTGATAAATACATTTTTGTCGAGCCATTTATTATTTGGATTAGGTCCAGGATATGAAAAATCATCCATGAAAGGAAGGTCAATGGTATCTTGCTGGATTAAAAAAGGAATTTCGTAAGTGTCACACACACAAAATGCATCACAGATTTCAATGGTGACTAAATCATTTCCTGAGAAACGATTGGCTTCATAAAAAATACAACTTCCAAAAGAATTTACTTCACCAAAGACTGGATTATTTCCTAAAAAATTGGCTTCGGTATAAGGCGTTGGTAGTACACTTGTATCTAGACAAATGGTAATTGTATCTTCTGCATTTAAAATGGTTGTAGGAAGAGTAATAATATTTTCTGGACGATGTACATAAATAGGATAAATTGTTGTATCGCAATCACCACTATTGGTATTACAAACTTTTAATGAAATACTATCAATGCCAAAATCAACTCCTGCATTTGCTATATAAGTAATACAAGTAGAATCTAAATTAGCTATACCAAAGGCTAAATCTCCTAGGTTAATTAACGCCAAACTGGTAGAATCCCCAACATTTGTTGTATCAATACAGGTGGTAAAAGTATCTTGAGTTTCTAGGCATAACCAATTTTGGATAATAATATCTCGGCTTTGGATATTTGTTGGAAACAATTCAGCTTTTCGCTTAGCTAACATCGATTGTATTTGATGCTCTTTAACTGCATGTTGTTTTGCCAAAATTGGATTAGTAGTTATTGGAACTTCGTTGATTTGGGCTTGTGCAATAGTTGTTGTAATTATAAAAATTACGATAGCGTAAATTCTTTGCATAGTTGAATAAGGTTTATGGTATTTTCTGATGTTCAAATAAAAATTATCTAAACACAAACTTATTTTGGAAAAAACGCATAATTAAAATCTTTGTTGTCGTTTTAGAAATGGAATCTTGAAAAAAGATGCATTTAGGAAGAATTTATATTTGGTTGACTGTTTGATACGCTGATTAGTTGACGAGCTGAAAATAGGTTATTAGGGTAATTCAAAACAGAAAATGGCCTAAAAGCCTGCCCCAGAAACTAATTAACTAGTCATTTATTGACCTGAATCATCTTCCTTTTAATTTTCTATGGGTGCTTCCAATTCATTAATGAAGTCATCGCAATCATCGGGTAAATTTTGAGTCAAACGCAGCCTAACTTGTTCACCAAATCGAATAGATGAACCCGCAGCAGGGTTTTGCAACCAAACATAAGCATTGTCTTTATCCACTACAGTTTGGTCTGCTTCAAAATTAATGGTTAGGTTACTATTTTCTAAAATTAATTTTGCTTCACTCAATGTTTTACAGACAGTATTAGGAACATTGGTATTGCCATATCCTTTTTTGGAAATGACTATGGTCAAAGGTGTTTTAGAGTATTTGGGGACTTTATCATATTTACCATCACGAACTTCGTTGGTAATCTTTTTACCAAGATATTTTACGTCCAAAATAGTATTTTCTGCCACTCTACTATCCACCCTATAGAGACTTGTATAATTGATACCTTTTAGCATTAACTGTTTTTTATATACATCAAAGCTTTCATTACTTCCATCTAATTGTGGTAGTTCTGCATATTCGAAACCTATTTTTTTTACAGTTAAATAAACTGTTCGTTTTTCTTTTACCAAGGCATCAGGTTTTGGATCTTGATCTATAACGGTCAATACGGGTAAGTTTTTATTTCCCTCCGTATTTCCAACTGAATCAACTACGATTTGAAAATCTTTTGTTTTCGCTTCATCTTTTACATCCAATAAATTTTTACCAACATAGTTAGTCATGTGAATTGCTTCACCATGGTTAGTATAACATTTTAGCCAAGTGGTAGTAAAAAAGAAAAGTACGATTAGCATACCGATTACTCCCGCAAAGTTTTTGATAAAGATTTTACTCGTAACAAAGGCAAAGACTTCCAAACCGAAGTGTTTAATCTTTTCCCATATTTTGCTTAGGTTCTCTTTCATAGGTACTGAGTTCTTTTTATGCCGCAAATTTAACTAAATTATCTTTAATCAAGTGGTATATACCTTAATGTGATTTTACGCTAGATTTTTTTGAAAAAATTATAGGAATAAATCTGTTAGGAAAATTCGGATATTGCTTAAAATTAAAAAATACCTTCTACTTTTGTATTTGACTTTGAGTGTTTGCAATATCTAAATGATTATTCGTCAAATTTTCCATTTAACCTTTACCCTAAAAAAGTGAACAAAGAAATACTAAGACTCGCCATTCCTAATATCATCAGTAATATTTCTATTCCATTGCTTAGCACCGTTGATACCATGTTGATGGGGCGGCTATCAGAATTACATCTTGGTGCAGTTGGTATTGGTGCAATGATCTTTAATTTTATCTATTGGAATTTTGGATTTTTACGCATGGGAACGACAGGAATTACTGCTCAAGCGTTTGGGGAAAAGGATGATTCAGAAATTATGCAAACCTTAAGCAGAGCACTTTTAGTTGCTTTAATCTTAGCTATATTTATTTTTTCAATGCAAATCCCTTTTGGGAATATGAGTTTTTATTTAATGAATATATCTTCGGAACAGTATCATCTGGTGGAAGAGTATTTTTATATCCGAATTTGGGCAGCTCCTGCCACACTTGGTTTGTTTGTAATGATGGGTTGGTTCTTTGGAATGCAGAATGCTATTTTCCCACTAATAATTACAGTATTTGTAAACCTTGTAAATATCTTGTTAAGTTACTTTTTTGTTAAAATATTAAGCTGGGATGTTGCAGGCGTTGCCTGGGGAACTGTTATCGCTCAGTATGCAGGTATTGTATTGTCGTTTATCCTTTTTTATGGAAAATACAAAACTCACCTATCGCAATTTAGTCAAAAAGCAATGCTGAAAGTTGAGTCTTTAAAACAATATTTGACCATCAACCGGGATATTTTCATTCGAACATTTTGCCTTACCTTTGCTTTTGGTTTTTTTTATAGCCAATCCTCTGTTGCAGGTGAAACTGTTTTGGCCGCTAATGTAATTTTATTACAGTTTTTAAATTGGATGTCCTACGGTGTCGATGGATTTGCCTTTGCTAGCGAAAGTTTAGTAGGGAAATATACAGGCGCTAAAGATCAAATTAATCTTAAAAAAGCAATTCGTTTATCTTTCACCTGGGGAATGCTTTTAGCATTTGGATTTAGTTTGAGTTATTGGCTTTTTGGAGGTGAGTTATTGTATATTTTTACAGATAAAGAAAATGTAATTGAGGCAAGTTTACCATTCTTAATTTGGATGATTGTGTTTCCTGTGATAAGTACACCTTGTTATATATGGGATGGAATTTATATAGGCTTGACTGCTTCGAAAGCCATGCGAGATACGATGTTGGTTGCGTTAATGATCTACATTTTGTTTTATTTCTTACTAGAAGGTGAATATGGGAATCATGGACTGTGGGCAGCTCTATTGATTTTTATGGGTGCAAGAGGACTGATTCAATGGATTTATTATGAAAAAAAATTAAAGATTTAAAAAAGCCATCCTCAATTTTGATTATTCTTAAAAAAAGTAAATAAGTTGGTTCTTTAAAAGAAAATGCCTGTTTTTAGATCCATTGTTTGTAATAATCTTCAAAGGAACAGTTAAAGGTAGGTTGATATTGATTTCCACTTTTTCTAATAAAATATGAACAAAGCTAAGATAAGCTCCTCCTAAATAGGATCGAGTATCCAAATCCGAATTCTGTTTTTGATCAAATATAACCGATAGATTTTATTTTCATTTAGGTGGTTTTCTCCAATCAACTCAAATTTTTAATTTATATCTATTTTTAGCTTATTGATGATTATGTCAATTATTATTTAGTAATAATCGCTTGATTTTAATTACTTCAACCTTGTAAATTGTAGGTTGCCAATTGTCATTAATATTGACTATTTTTTCAGTTGTTTATTGGGTAAATAGTTATAATTGTAAGAAAAACAGGAAATAGGGATAATTTGAATTAATATTTTTTCTCTTTAAATGTAGTATTTTTTGAAAAAGATTAACAGATTCCAATTTGATTTTCTAAAGGGAATAATTATCTTTAGATGTAACTACAATACTATAGTATTGCATAAAATTCATATATAGACATCTGACTACCAATAAATTAGACAACCTACTTTATCAACATATGCTTACCTCAAGTTCAAAATTCAAACATTGGCGATTTATAGTTGCCAGTAATAAAAGGTCATTTACTGATCCTATCAGTTGGATGCTATTTTATTTCTTGACAATTGGATTCTGTACACTCCATTTTTTGAATATGTATTATTTGATCGAGAACCCTCCATGTGGATTTCTTGAGTTTGTTTCTAATTTGGAATGTGGTGAAGGAATGAATAAAGCTACGCCGGTTGACGCGTTTTTAGTTATTTTGAAAAATAGTTTGGTGTATACATTATTTATGATGGTACCAATTTATTTTAATTTGTTTGTCCTCAAAAGATATATTATTGATACAAGTGGAGGAACGGTCTTATCTTACGTTCCTTATTTAATTGCTGTTTTGGTCAATGCTCTTATTTTTGCTTTGTTGATGAATATCATTTACAATACCTTCCCAAGTTTTATGAAAGTGAAATTTCGGTATGTGGTAAATTTGTTGACAATTTTTGGAACGCAATTAGTGGCTACTGGGTTGTTATTTAGAAGAGAAACCTTAGAATATATTCGAGAATTGGAAAAAATCAAACGACGAGAACAAAGATTTAAAGAGGAGAATGTTCAGCTAAAAGAAAAATTGCAAGATATCGAAATTAGTGGTGATAATAATTTGTTAAAAGTAGGAACTAAAAAATCCTATAAAATTATCCAATTGAAAAATATCTTATATCTCCAAGGAGATGGAAATGAGCCTTTGATTTTTACAAACGACGAAGTTCGGAAATATCGTGGATCTAAAAGTATGAGTGATTATAAAGAACATTTACCAGGCGATCAATTCATCCAAGTTCATCGAAGTTACATCGTTGCAAAAGATAAAGTAATTGGTCGGAAAGGTAGTATTTTGATTTTGAAGGGTACTTCGGAAGAAATTCCTATCAGTAAATCGTACGAAGAAATGGTAGACAGAGACGAGTATTTAGGTTTTCAACCTGACATTGATAAAGTGATATCTGCTCTTAAAAACGATCCCTCTTAATTTTTACCAATCAATCAAATATAATTAATTGTGATAAACGCTGAAATAGAAAGTTATTTCAATGATGGGTCTAATTTCTAAAAAAATCAAAAGAGATTCCATTCTATACAAACTAAGTTTATAATAATCTTTTAAAAAAAAAATATTAACTAAAAATCATGTAATGGTATTGTTAGGATGATTTGTTTCCCTTACTTAAACAGTCCGTTTCAAAAATATGTTTAGGCTGTTTGTTTTCTCTCTTCTCAATCTTTTTCATTTTTTTCACATAGTTCATTTAGCGAAATTAGGGTATGGCCTAGAGTTAATTTAAGGACTGTTTCATCATTGTATTTTAGGAGTGAAAAATATTACTTAAGAGCTTTTCTGTTGTGAGAAAGATTTTCTGAGTGCGAATTATTTAGTTAGGTATGGTGGGTGGTATTTGTTTTAAGTAACAGTTCCTATTATCAACAATTTAAATAGAAAAAGCATTACACTTTAAAAATAAATATCCCAGGTATGATTTAAGAAAATAGTGAATTTTAGATTGGATTAATAATATACGCTATAGAAAATACTCAAAATACTTAAAGATAAAATTACGATTTGAGCATAAGGCAATTTACTGTTCCAAATACCTATTGTTGGTTTAAGTTTATCTTTTTATTTAAAGATATTTTCTGGTTTGGTTTTTAGTAATAAATAAACGT